>Ga0181597_10000161_pt1 | contig 68691 bp, 67 predicted proteins | sample 041ome_5_FD_148647 | JGI IMG/M metagenome (GOLD analysis project Ga0181597, IMG submission 148647) | Coastal salt marsh microbial communities from the Groves Creek Marsh, Skidaway Island, Georgia - 041403US metaG (spades assembly) | ecosystem: Environmental > Aquatic > Marine > Intertidal zone... | reverse complement strand
GTGCAGCAAGGCTGCCATTTCTTTGAAGCCGTCGATGATTCGCTGAAAGCGGGCGACCTTTCTCAGAAGGCGGTTGATGCTGTCAAAAAATTCCAACGGTTACTCGAAACATATCGACGACGTTCGCAATCGGAAGCTCATCGCCTCTCCGACCTGGTTCACGATCTGATCAAGACGATCGATTACGATTCCGAAATCGCACGACAATACAAAGACGAAGCCCAACAAATCACCCGTAAAGAAGTCCTCGAAGGGTTAGTCTCATCAGTCAGTGACTACGTGCAACAAGCCGAAAAGCCTTCATTGTACGAGTTCATTGAAACGTCGGCTCTCGGTGGACGGGACGAAGAGTCCAACAAGGAAGATCAACTCGCCGGACAAGGAGTCAAATTGATGACTCTCCATTCGGCCAAAGGTCTCGAATTCCCCTGGGTCTATCTCGTGGGACTCGAGGAAGGTTATCTCCCCCATCGCCGCAGTGTCGAAGATGCCAGCCGAAAGGCCATCGAAGAAGAACGCCGACTCGCCTATGTCGGCATCACCCGCGCGAAAGATTACCTGACGATCTCTCGTGCAGGCACGCGCAAGAAGTGGGGTAAGGTACGGATTTCTCTCCCTTCTCGATTTCTGCATGAAATGAAAGGGGAGCCGGTTCCTCCCGATGTTGCTGCCGCCATCGCCTTTGCAGAGGATTGTGCGGCGGTTGGAGAGTGACGTGTTTTCTCAATGCTTGAAGTGTCGGCATCCTGTGAAGATCATGGCCATTCCATGTTCGTTACAGGCTTGAATGACTTCTTCGTCATTCCGCGAACCTCCCGGCTGAATCACCGCTTTGATCCCGGCCTTTGCCGCTTCATCCACACCATCCCGAAACGGGAAGAACGCATCGGATGCCACAATTCCACCTTGGGAACGATCACCCGATTTGTAGGCCGCAATCATGGCTGAATCGAGACGGCTCATTTGGCCCGCTCCGACTCCCACGACCATGCCACCTTTGACATAGACAATCGCATTGGATTTCACATGCTTACAGGCGGTCCAACCGAACGCCAGATCGATCATTTCTTCATCGGTCGGTTGGCGATCTGTGACCACTTTCCAGTCATCCGTCGCTTCAGGAGTTTCGTCGCGATCCTGAACCAACAAGCCGCCCGTCACACGACGATAGTCGAAACTTGGGACACGACCGTCCGTCATGCCGGCACACTTCACCAACCGGACATTGTTTTTCCATTTCGGCTTCGTCGTCAATGCCTCAATCGCATCGGCATCGAAGTCGGGGGCGATGATCGCTTCGATAAATCGTCCCGGTTCGCACATCTGTTCTGCCGTTGCCAAGTCGAGCGTGCGATTCAGTCCAATGATCGAACCAAACGCGCTGACCGGATCGCCTTCGTACGCTTTTCCAAACGCTTCTGAAAGTGATTCTCCAATGGCCAGCCCGCAGGGATTATTGTGTTTGAGGACGGCGGCAGCCGGTTGCTCGAAATCGCTCGCAATGACCAAAGCGGCATCCAAATCGAGAAGATTATTGTAGGAGAGTTCTTTGCCGTGCAGTTGCTCTGCGGAAGCCAGTGTTCCCGCAGCGGGATTCAGCTCTGTGTAAAACGCAGCGGACTGATGAGGATTCTCGCCGTACCGGAGAGACATTCGTTTTTCGACCGTAATCCCCAGTGTTTCGGGAAAGGCTTCATCAGGCTGAGTCACTTTGTGTAAGTAATCGCTGATCGCCCGGTCGTAACGTGCCGTCATCTCAAAGGCGGCGGCGGCCAGCTCTCGACGTTGAGACTCATCCATCGAGCCATTTTTCAGAGACTCCAAAACCGATTCATATTGAGAGGGCTTGGTCACAATGGCAACATACTTGTGATTCTTGGCGGTGGAACGAACCATGCTTGGTCCGCCAATATCGATTTGCTCAATCGCTTCAGGAACAGAGACGCCCTCTTTGGCAATCGTTTGCTCAAAGGGATACAGGTTACAAACGACAACTTGAAACGGAACGATTCCATGTTCGGCGATGGCTTCGGCATCTGCCGGAAGATCAGGGCGTCCCAAGATGGCGCCGTGAACTTTGGGGTGCAATGTCTTCACACGACCGTCCATGATTTCCGGGAAGCCGGTGTACTCCGAGATATCGACGACGGGGATCCCCGCTTCGGCCAGCGTGCGTCTCGTTCCACCGGTCGAGATGATTTCAAAGCCGAGATCAACCAACCCTTTCATGAAGGGTTCGAGTCCTGATTTATCACTGACACTCACGAGTGCTCGTTTGGGGGATTGCTCCGTCATGGCATCAACCTGCTTGAACTGAAATCTGACAAAAAGAAACGGACATCGGTGGGTTGACCGATGTCCGTGGAAAAATCAATTGCGGCATCGCTTCAATTAGTCACCAATGACCCATCGAACATAGGTGCCGGCAGTGAGACCTTTTTCAGCCAACGCCTGCTTGACAGTTTTACTGTCGTCTTTGGCGAAGGGTTGGAAGATCAACACTTTGGCTTCCTCGGCGTACCATTTCTTCATCTGGCCATCGACGATCTTCTCGACGATGTTTTCTGGTTTGCCGCTGGCCTTGGCTTCTTCGGTCAAACGAGTACGTTCTGCGTTGACGGTCGCTTCGTCGAGATCTTCGACATTTGAAGCAGCCGGGTCCAACGCAGCGATGTGCATTCCGATGTCTCGCAACAGGTCGAGATCGGCAGAATCACCTTCCGCAGAGAACAACACGCCCGTCTTGCCATCGTGATGGATATAACCGTTGACGGTTCCTTTTCCATCGAAGACGGCAATTCGCGACAAGACGATCTTTTCACGAATCTTGTTGACCATCTCTTCGTAAATCTCTTTAAGAGATTTATCTTTCCCGTCCGCAGTTTGTGCGAGCAGTTCTTCAGGAGTGGCTGCCCCTGGACCGTCCAACAGTTGTCCCGCACATAAGTCAGCGAAGCCCAGAAAGTCTTCACTCCGTGAGACTGGTTCTGATTCACACTGCATCTCGATCATGACGGCCTTTGAGTGATCGTCATTGAATTTGACGACGATACGACCTTCACTTGTTGTATTTCCGGCTCGTTTCTCGATTGCTTTGCCGCTGGACTTTTTCAAGACCTCGATGGCTTTCTCTTGATTGCCATCGGCTTCGACGAGAGCTTTTTTACAATCCATCATCGGCAAGTCCGTGAGATCACGCAGCGCCTTCACGGCTGCAGCGGTGACTTCTGCCATGGTTTTTCTCCTCAGTTTGACTAAACGGCTCCCAATCGGAGCCTGACAGTTGAACGAATCGCAAGACCGCCGTTCGCGACGATCATCGGTCTCAGATATCAGACCGTCTCCTGACAACGAGGGTTCACAGTCTGCAAACCCTGCGTGTGTTCAGAGACGAATTACTATTTGATAGACGGGATCGGTTTCAGATCGTCGTCGCCACCTGGGGTTTGTGCTTGTTTCTTCTGAGGCAACTTAGCTTTCCCCAGAGAAACACCGGCACTCAGATGTGCCAACACCAGTCGGATCGAACGGATACTGTCATCGTTACCGGGAATCGGCAAATCGACATCATCGGGATCCGAGTCGGTATCGATCAGAGAAACCACTTTGATGCCCAGCTTGTGAGCTTCTCGAACCGCGTTCTTCTCTTTCCGAGGGTCGATCACAACCAAGGCTTCCGGCATCCGGTTCAATGTCCGAATTCCGTTCAGGTTACGGAAGATTTTGCGTTTTTCACGCAGCAAGGTCGATTGCATCTTCTTCGAGAACTTATCGAGTTCGCCACTTTCTTCCATTGCTTCCAGTTCTTCGAGTCGTTTGAGACGTTGACGAACGGTGCGGAAGTTGGTCAATGTCCCACCCAGCCAACGCTCGTTGACATAAGGCATTCCACAAGCTTCGGCAGCTTCCTGAATTGGCTTGGCGGCTTGACGTTTGGTTCCAGCAAAAAGGATCAGTGATCCTTGAGAAGCGACTTTTTCGAGATATTTACGAGCTCTCAGCAAACCGCGAACGGTCTCTTTGATATCGATAATATGAATATCGTTGCGGCGACCATAAATGTAAGGTCGCATCTTGGGATTCCATCGAGCCGCTTTGTGCCCGAAATGGACGCCGGCATCAAGAATGTCTTTAATGACAATCTTGCCGGTCTCAATCTTTTGCTCTTCTGGCGCATCTGTCGACATAAACTCTCTCCTGACATGACCTTAAGGACTACCTTGAAGCAGGACAATCGGGCCAAATCGAAATAAAACGTGAACGGCATCCCGACACTCGAAACTATATCGATGTCAAATCGGTCTGCACGAAGAAGCATCGTAACGAGTGGAGAGAAACCCGTCAATTCACCGGAAATAATGACCGAAATCAGCCACCGATCCCTCTTTGCAATCTGGCAGACTCAGGCTAAATTCAACACTGGAAGTTACCACTTAACGGCCTCACAGAACCAATCATCATGCGTGTCAAACAATATTGCCGTCACCTTCTTATGCTCTCACTTTGGGCCGCCCCAGCGATTCTCTTTTTGACAGGCTGCGGGGCGCCGACATCAATTGAGGACAAAGAGCCGCCTCCCATTCAAACGGCCCCATCAAACGGCGTCTCGAAGGTCAATTCCGTCAACAACGGTCAGGCATCGACTTCTCCAGAAGCCGTCGATGTCGAGGGAGTCACATTCACGATTCCTGCCGGATGGAAACGTGCCGACTTAATGCCAGCTCAAGCCGGGATCATCTCGGCTCGCTATTTGATCCCCGTGGACGATAACGAATTGCAGCTGACATTCACCAAAGTGCGTGGTGGCATCGAGGCCAACTTTGACCGCTGGAAGGGTCAAATGGAACTGACGAACGATCCGATCGAAGATCGCATCACACTTTCGGAGGGGGATGCCTTTTGGATCGACTTGCGAGGCACCTATCGAGCAGGAGGATCAGGATTCTCCAGCCCCGATCCGGAATCTGACATTCGGATGCTGGGCGTGGGGATTCCTTTGGGGGATGAAGAGTTGTACTTGAAGTTGCTCGGCCCGGCTGATCAAGTCGCTCAGATCACCGACCAAATCCGCGACCTGGTCAAATCTGCCGACCTTCCCTAATGTAGTGTCTCACACAGATGAGCGATTATCTGGCTGAGTGAATGACATGTTGTGATCATTTACTGGAATTCGTTGATGAAATCCTTCTCCTCCTGAGGAGGAGAAGGTGCCCGACAGGGCGGATGAGGAGGTCGTTGAACCGAGATTGATCACCTCCTCACCCCGGCCTTGAGAGGAAGAAACGATCTCTTGCGCACTCGACCTGACTCCTCGCTGATCGCTCGGCGGTCTCGCTTACACCCCAAAGGAGGAGAGGGTGGCATGCAAGTTGGCAAGATCATCAAACACTGATTGATTACCCAGTAATTGTGGTATCGTAATAATCACTCGCATAAGTGAGACACTACCCTAACGCGAATATCACTTATTCGTCCCACGCGCGAAATACTCCCGCAGCAAGATGTCCGCCAAAACCGAGAGACAGTTTCACGGCAAGAGACGAATGGTCGATTTGTGCGGGTTCTCGAATCAGATTCAACCGGCAGCCGTCAAACGGAGTTTCCAAGGTCGGGTTCCCTGGCAAGAGCCGATGTTTGAGCGCCAAAATCGTGAGTGCCGTCTCGACGCTGCCCGCCGCTCCCAGCAGATGCCCCAATGAACCTTTCAAACTCGAAGTCGGAATACGTTCGGCTTCTTTTCCTAACACACTTTGTAACGCGTTAGATTCACACACGTCATTCATGACGGTACTTGTGCCGTGCAAGTTGAGGTAACTGACATCGCTCCACTCAAATCCACATTGTTGGGGCAATTGTCTCAACATGTGCCGCAACGCGGGTGACTCCGAATCTAATTGCGTCAGTCCGATTGTGTCGGCAGCCTGATTCCCTCCTAACCACTCGGCATACGGTGTCGCTCCTCTCGCAACGGCATGTTCGGCTTCTTCGAGAACGAGAACCGCGGCTCCTTCGCCAATCAGAAACCCTTCACGATTTTCGTCAAATGGACGACACGCAGATGCCGGATCTGAGAACATTCTGGCCAAAACTCCCATGCGATGAAACGAAGATTGCAAAAACGGAATCAACGAGACATCGCTACTACCGGCGATCATCACATCGCATTGATTATGTTGAATTAGTTGAGCCGCCCGCTGAACAGCCACCAGTCCGGTAGCACATGCCGCGACGGGACAGAGAGCAGAAGCTCTGAAATCAAAATGACTTGCCAGTGTGAGAGCCGGTGTTTCGGCGAGAAAATTTCTCCAATGTCGGGCTGACTCGTTGTCGTCTCGCTCAACATTCTCAGCAGCAGACTTTACAGCTTGTGATTTGAGAAAGCGATCAAAACTGCGGAACCCTCCTTTGCTTGTCCCGAAGACGACGCCCGCCCGATAGGGATCGATTTCGAAACCAGAATCTCCGGCTGAATCATGCACAGCTTCCTTGGCGGCGTGGAGAGCAAGATCGATCAGCGGCTCCCCGGTCACTTCCTGATCTGCTAATGACAATGGAGGAACTGGCCCACCATGTCGAATTCCGGGAGGGATCCGTTTGCCTCTGAAATCCGCTGACGCCGAAGGATGGTCGTCGGGAAGACGTATCAGTCCCGATTCACCGGCGATCAATCGTGTCCAGTTCGTTGCGCAATCCGGTCCCAACGGCGTGATGAGGCCGATCCCGGTGATGACAACTCGACGAGGTGCTGGAGGCATGATGCATCATGTCTGGAAAATAATCTCAGAGATGGGGCCTCAGTTTAACGAACATCGTTCGAGATGTCGTGTCTGAAAAATCCTTAGCCCGATTGAGCAAGCAATTGAGATCGGAGCGAACAATATTGCTCTTAGTCTTTTGGTTTATTTGCCAAAGAGAGACCAGCAACCAAGAAAATGAGTGGTAACAAAAAAGAACCTACGGCGTAACCAACTTTGTAGGAGCTTCCGGCAGAACCGGAATAGTTAAGAACATTCACAACAGCGACAGTGGCCGAGAGACCTGCCAAGACGAAACAAATGATCGCACTGAGACGCATAGGATATTCCTTGACGGATGAGCGACTTGATGTGTCTCGCCATTAACCCCGTTTCACCTCGATAAATCAATCATTTTCCTCCCTTACGAAATCGGCTATGCTACCAGGAATCAAACACTCACCACTGATTGAAGACAACCAACCATGATCGACCCGATGCGTCACGCTTTGGAAAAACTGCTCGCCAGTGAATCACTCTCTGTCGAAGAGTCACATGCCGTCATTCTGGAGATCATGAATGGCCAATCCTCGGAAGCCGAGATCGCCGCATTACTGACGGCACTCCGCATCAAAGGGGAAACGGTCGAAGAGATTGCCGGGGCCGCGAAAGCGATGCGCGAGAAAGCGGCCCCGATCCCGACACAAGTGACCGGAAAGCTCGACACCTGCGGAACCGGCGGCAGTGGACTGCATACGTTCAATATCAGTACCGCCGTGGCAATGGTCGCGGCAGCTTGTGGTGTCCCCGTCGTCAAGCACGGCAATCGGGGAGTGACCAGCAAAAGTGGATCGTCGGATGTCTTGAACGAATTGGGCGTCAATCTCGAACTGACCTCCGAACAGGTGGGGCAATGCTTCGACAAAATCGAACTCTGCTTCTGCTACGCACCGATCTTTCATGCGGCTATGAAACATGTCGGCCCGGTTCGTAAGTCGCTCGGCTTCCGCACCATTTTCAATCTGTTGGGGCCTTTGACGAATCCCGCTGCCGCAGAGTTTCAACTGCTGGGAACGGCCTCCAACGAATTGGTTCGCAAACTGGCCCCTGCTCTGCAAATTCTGGGAGCCGAAGGAGCGACCGTTGTTTGCGGCAACAACGAACTCGACGAAGTGAGCCTGTGGGGAGAAACGCTCGCCTGCCGAGTCACGAAGTCGGGCATCGACGAACAGACCTGGACAGCCGCAGATTTCGGCCTGCCGGAATGCAGTGTCGACGAGTTGCGGGTCGATTCCCCCGAGCAATCGGCGACGTTACTCAATGCCATCTTTAGTGGTGAAGAAACCGGTGCTCCCGCCAACATGGTTCTCGCCAATGCTGCGGCCGCCTTGCTCACTGTCGGAAAAGTCGACGATTTGAAAGCTGGCGTTGATTTGGCACGGTCGGCAATTGCCGATGGTCGAGCCAAAGCGAAACTCGCAGAATTAGTCGAGACGACCAACGCGATGTGAGCGAGCTGTTTGTTGGGAAGATTCCAACTCTTAGCGCGTTTGCGTGCTAAATCTTTTGAAGTGAATCACGCCAGAAGACAGAGTCTCAAACGACAAAACCAGCAGTCCTCAACTTCTCGCGAATCGTCTCATCTTGTAACAGTTCCTGAAACGCAATGACGGCGGGGCGGCTTTGTCGAATTGCCGGAATGACGAAATCATATTGCTCGTCCTGATACGGAATAAATTCGAGGCCATAAGCTTGCGCGACCGTATCGATGGCCATGCCCCAATCCGCGCGACCTTGAGAGATCGCCGCAGCCACTGAGTTGTGTGACTTGGCCTGGACCGCGTAGCCGGGCGGCTTTTGACCATCCAGCAATTGATCGATTAAGATTCGCGTGCCACTTCCCGCGTTACGATTGATCATCAAACACTCAGAGTCAGCCAGCGCGGTCGCAATGCCGTCTTCGAGTGATTTGCCCATGAAGCGTGGATCGTCGGGACGGAAGACGATTCCCTGTCGTCGTCGATAACCGGTGGTCAGTGTCAAACCTTCCGTAAGGAACGGTCGATTGTATTGTCCCGTATTTTCGTCGAGCAGGTGGATGCCGGCGACATCACATTCTCCGCGAGCGGCCGCGACTAATCCTCCCTGTGATCCGACATGCAACACTTTGCAATGAAATCCTTGCGTGGCCAATTCAGAGAGCAACAGGTCGAGCCCTACACAATGACTACCGATCACGACCAGATCGGCGGGACGAACATCGTGTCCCAGAAGATGAACTTCCACATCACTCTCTGCGGCAAGCTGTTCGGTCTGTTGATCGATCACGATGAAGCCATCCGCACGACTGAACGTGGTGACCGAGCCGGAGCCCTTCCCCATCGGATACGCGGCAATTCCCGACTCACTCTGCATCAAACCGACCAACAAAAACTCAGTCCTCCCTCGCTCGGAATTCACCTTCATCGGTAAGCGAGCCGAGATGCGTTCTCTTGGCTGGACCGATTGTCCGGCAAAGGCACGAATCACGGGAGCCACGAATTCATGAAAGGTAAAAATCGCCGAGGTCGGGAAACCGGGAAGAATCACGACCGGCTTTTTATCGGATACTGCGAGACAAATCGGTTTACCCGGCTTGAGAGCCACGCCGTGAGCGACAATACCAGGGTCGGTCAATTCACTGACCACCCGATAGGAAAGATCGCCGGCCCCTTTGGAGGTTCCTCCCGAGAGCAAAATCATGTCCGACTCAAACGCCAGTTTTAATATGTCGCGCAATTCGGCTTCATCATCCCGAACGACACCCAAGACTCTCGGCTCTCCTCCCAATTCGCTGACCGACGCGGACAGAATGGCGGCATTGGAATCGTAAACGCACCCTGCCGGCAACTCATCTCCCGGCGGGACGATTTCATCACCGGTGGAGATAATTGCGACTGTTGGTTTTCGCCAGACGGTGACCTGTGTTGTCCCGATAGCTGCCAACACGCCGATCTCGCGCGAAGAAAGAACGGTCCCCAATCTCAAAACTGTTTCGCCTCTCGCGATATCAAGCCCCGCGTAGGAGATCGCTTGACCGGGCGAGACGGCTCGCCGCACGATCAATTCGTTACTGGCTTCGTCATAATCGGTCTGCTCGACCATCACGATGGCGTCGGCTCCGCGAGGAACCATGCCTCCGGTGGCGATGGGAGTGACCGTGCCCGCTTCCAGAACGATTTGAGGTTCCAAACCGGGGGCGAGAATTTCATCGTTGAGCTGAAGTCGGACGGGAGTTTCTTCATCGGCTCCATAGGTATCGGCGGCACGAACGGCGAAGCCATCCACATTGGAGCGATCAAAGCCGGTGACATCGATCTCCGACTTCACATCACCGGCCAACACTCGCCCCAGAGACGCTGTCAACGAAACGGTTTCGATTCCCACCGGGGCAAGATTCAAATGAGCGTGGAACTTTTGTTCGGCCTGATCGCGACCGATGACTTCCAGAAACTGGCTTTGCCGTAACGCATTCATTTTTTCAGGATGAGTCATCGGCTCTCCTCCCCGCCAAACGGCAGATCATACAAATAAACCGTGACCATCGAGCCTTCGATGAAACCCTCTTGCTCTTCGGGAATCAGCACAAACCCCTCCGCACGACTCGTCGATGACAGAATCGACGCTCCACTCGTCGCAATGGGTGTCACATTGCCCTGCTCTATCTTCACACGGCAATAATCGAGACGACCGATTGCCGAGACAATTTTTTGGGCTAGCGGATATTGTCGTGAGATGTACGGGAGAGACGAATTGAAACCTCCCATTCGACGAACCGCTCGCCCGGCTAACAAATCGTAAGCACACAAGCAGGAAACGGGATTACCGGGCAACAAAAAGACCAGTGACTCTCCTACCACACCCACTCCAGCAGGGCTTGCCGGTCGCATCGCGATGCCGTGAAAATTGAGTGTCCCCAGCTCATCAACGAGTGACGGGGCATGATCCTCGGCACCAACACTGGATCCTCCCGAGACGAGAATCACATCGGCCCCCGGCTGTCGTATTGCGTCTGCAATTGATTCTCTTTCGTCAGAGAGATGCTGACATGATTCGACAATTCCGCCATCACGCTCTATGAGTGACTTCAACATCCACGAATTGGAATCATAGATGGTATGGGGAGACTTTGGTTCTCCGACTTTCGCCAACTCGTTGCCCGTGACGAGAAGCCTCACCTTCGGTTTCCGAATGACATTCACTTCAGCCATACCAATGGACGCGAGTAATCCCACATCCTGCGGCCTGAGCTGTCGTCCCTGCTTTAAGATGACTGTTCCCGCTTTGATGTCTTCTCCGATTGCTCCCACATTCTTGCCAGGCGGCACACTGTTGGAGATTTCGACCATGTCGGATTTCTCTTCGGCAATCTCGGCAGGAAGGACCGCGTCGGCTCCGTCGGGAACGGGAGCACCGGTCATGATGCGGACCGCTTCACCGGGTTGGATCTCGCCGTCGAAAGGCTCTCCGGGAAAGGATTGACCAACAATCTTCAACCGCAACGGGCCGTAATCGCTGGCACCGTCTGTCTCTTCACCTTTGAGAGCATATCCGTCCATCGCCGACCGTCGAAACGGCGGCACACTTTCGGCAGCCGTGATGTCTTCATCAAGAATGCGTCCACAAGCATCGTTCAATGAGATGGATTCAGGCGAGAGTATGTGAGTGCGCGTGAGTAACCAGTCAAGCACGGCATCGAGTCGCGCCCGCTTCTCAAACCCTCGCATCCGCACATCGTGGAAGTTCATTAACAATGTCTCTGGTATTCTCAACACTTGTAGGATGGGTTGGCGAAGCGTAACCCATCAATGATAGCCATAACCGATTTCAATTGTTGGGTTACGTCTCGCTTTGCTCGTCTAACCCAACCTACGAATCTGGAATCGTCATAAAAGTCACAGTATCAGAGTTGGTATCTAACAATGCCACCGTAAATTGGTCAGTCCGGAACAGGGCACCAGGGTTAATTCGGTGAATGCCATTTTGATCCCAATCATTGGCAATATGTGAGTGACCTGTGCAGAGGTAATCAGGTTGAATTTCAATTAAAGGGGCCAAATCCATCCTTAAATGGCCATGAGCAATTGCAATGGTTTTCTGCTCAACAGTTACCGTCCCCCCCAATCAAGGCAAGTCGCATGAAATTCCTGAGCGGCTGCTCTCAAGTCGGGCACCATATCAGAATCATGGTTCCCAAATACAAAATAGAAAGGTAAGGCCGAACAGATTTCCACAATCTCGGGAATAGCTAAGTCGCCACAATGTATCAGCATCTCGGCCCCAGAGGAGTGAAGAACTTCGACAGCCTCTTTCGTGCGTGTCAGTTCATTGTGTGTGTCTGAAAGTATGCCAACAAGCAAAGTGAACTCCAAGAAATATGATAATCACATTCTGCCGAGTAGATGTATGATCGGTTAGCAAAGCGTAACCCATCAATGATAGCCATCAGTTCTCAACTACGAATCTCAAACCACAGGCACCTTCTTCATTCTAACCAATCGGGGACAGGCAAATCGAGAGTTTCCAAAATCGCTCTGTATTCCTCGGGGCGGTTCATGTTCCGCAGGGAATCCAGTTCGGGGTCGACGTGTCGCAACTCCTCCACATCGATCTCGCGACTGTTCGATTCTTCAATCAAAAACAGCGGACGTAGTCGGTCTTCTGCCAACAAAGACTTCACTCGATCTGCCAGACTCACCCGATAGACGGCAGCCAACGGATGATGAAACTTCTCTTCTTTCACGACGGCCAGATCATGATCGCCGAGTTTTTTGATGATGGCCGTAATGAACTCCGGTTTGAGTAACGGAACATCGCAGGCGGTGACGTAAGCGGATGTGATCTTTTCGGAGGTGCCACTAGCTTCCTGCCAGTGCAGCGATTCCAGCCCGGCACTGATTCCCGCCAAAGGGCCTTTTTCAGGAACTTGATCTCGGGCCAACTTCACATTTTCTGGCAGTCCGCGGATATCCTGATCTTCAGCCGCAACAACCACTATGGGAGAGACGACTTGTTGAAGAATACGGATCGTTCGTTGCAAGCAGTTTTCGTCACCCAGCGGAAGCGACCATTTCGGTTGGCCCATACGAGAACTCTTACCGCCACAGAGAATCACGCCGGCCGTGTGAGGAAATCGAGAAGAGGGTTGAAGGTTGGTCATGACAGCGACTATTGTAAAGAACTTTGCGAAGAACCCCAGAGTAGACAGATGAACGAACAGAATCACGAATCTTCCGAATCTGCCCCCTGGTATTCCGACGGCTTGAAATTTGAATGCACGCAATGCGGCAACTGTTGCACGGGGGCTCCCGGTGCGGTCTGGATTTCTGACGAGGAATTACACGAGATCGCCGATCATCTGGACAAGAGCATCGGTGAGGTGCGGTTGATGCATACCCGCATCGTGAGGGGGAAACTCTCACTCCGCGAGTACGCCAACGGCGACTGCATTTTCTTTGATGGCGAGTCGCGCGGATGCACTATTTATGAAGCCCGACCGATCCAATGTCGTACCTGGCCTTTCTGGAGATCGAACATTGCGACTCCCAAAGACTGGTCAGAAACTCAGCGTGAATGCCCGGGGGCCGGGCAAGGAAACTTCGTCTCACTGGACGAAATTGAACGCCGTGCGTCGCAGATCGAACTGTGATCAGGAGTTGCGGAAAATCTGCCAAAGGTCGGTTTAGGAAAAATCTAACGATTCTGCCGATTTTTCATGGAGCCGAGGAATCTCGACCGCCGATGAATGAACTGTGGAGAGTCTTCTGACTCGCCCCCGACGAATGTACGGGACCACAACCGAGTCGTAATCTGTTTAACTGAAACAGCTTACATCAGATCTTTGACAATTGAATCGTTGACAGGTCGTCGTCTTCTCGAAGATGTCGCGCACAGGTTGACCGAACCTTACCAACCTCCTTTCCGTCCGCTGAACGGACCGACTTTCAAGATCAATCTTGACAGTAAGTCCGCATTGGGCATAAAGTTGAGGCGTATTCGGCCCCGCTCCCGAAGGAGCATATCAGCCTTTCCGCAGCGTCCTCACAGGAGACAGTGAGTCGTGACGAAAAAAGAAATCGTTAAGGCCATCGCAGATGACATCGGTCTGACACAACTCAAAACCAAAGAGATTGTGCAGAAGACGTTTGATGCGATTGTGGAAACTCTCGTAACCGACAAACGCATTGAGTTAAGGAACTTCGGTGTGTTTGAGGTGAAAAAACGAGCCGCTCGCAAGGCACGCAATCCTCGGACCGGAGAACGGGTCGACGTGGCAGAAAAATACGTCGTAACCTTCAAGCCTGGTAAGGAGATGGAGGAACGCGTGAAACTGATGAGTGATGAGGAACATAATGCTTCTCTTGCTCAACAGGAACCGGGGGCACCTACTCCCCCGATTTCACCGCCCGTTTCGAGCCAGCCTCCACTGGGACATTCGTCCCCGCCACCGCCGCAAACACCGCCACCACCGGATCCTCCGTCGTTCTGAGCGACAGATTTCCCAGTTGGCTTGGCCCACAAAACAGCAGATGTCCCGAGCGTCAAGAAACTATTCTTGACGAATTCAGGACAGACCGGTAAAAGTCCGGTCCCTACCTTTCAAGAATCGTCCTGATTCTGCACTGTGATCTCCCGCGTCACAACTGATTCCTATCAAACATTGGTTCCGGTCCTCGGAATCATCGACCCTCAACGTTTCGACAACTTGTTACTAATTCACGACATCGGGTCCTTACGGACCGGAGATTCGCACCTCGTTTGCGCCAGCATGGTTGCTGGTGAGGGGGGATGAATCTCAAAGATCAGGGAGAAGCATGATGCGGAAACTTGTTCTCACCGGACTGATGCTGGCCATCTCTGCGGTACAAGTCGGTTGTTTTGTCCCCATCTGGTCCTCAAACCGGGATACACGGGCACGACAATTGATTAACGCCTCGGAATCACAGCGGCACATCAACGAGATCTGGGAACGAATCTGGTTCCTCGATGCTCCAGATTATGCCACACCGTACCGAGTGCATGGCGGCGTGATCTAATTCATTGTTCTGTCAACCACCTCACCCGATTCAAGAACCCGGGTGAGGATTGCAGGGCGTGATGAAGATTTCCAAGACATCGCGCGGACTTGAATTTTCAAGTCCGACCGCGACTGGCATTCGCCCTGCGCTCTGACTCTGCGGTGGAAACTCGTTCCACGGCATTGCGACCGAGGTCGCCCGGTATTACATTCGAGACACATACACCCTCGATCCGTAATGCGCGAGCCTTCTGTGAACCGCCTCGAAGTCCAACTCAACCGTCTCACTCTGAATAATCCCATTCTGGTTGCCTCCGGCACGTTTGGATATGCCAAAGAGATGCAGGCGTTTGTCGATTTCTCTCAGTTGGGTGGCTTGATTCCCAAAACAATCACACCCACGCCCCGCATCGGTAACAAACCACCCCGAACCGTGGAAACCTCTTCCGGCCTGCTCAACTCCATCGGCCTCGATAACGACGGACTCGACACCTTCATCGACAAACATCTCCACTATCTACTCGGCCTGGGGTCAGCCGTCATCGCCAATATTGCCGGCAAGACTGTTGACGACTTTCGCATGATGTCCAAACGCCTGTCAGACATTGACGGCGTCGCCGGTCTGGAATTGAACATCTCCTGCCCCAATGTCACTGGCGGCGTGGATATGGGAACCGATCCCAAGCTGACCGAAGAAGTTGTGCGAGCCGTCCGAGAATCGTGCGACTTGCCAATCATCGCCAAGCTCACGCCCAACGTCACCAATGTTCCCCTCATCGCACAAGCCGCCAAAGATGGCGGCGCGGATGCCGTCTCGCTCGTGAATACCTTTCAGGGGATGGCCGTCAATTGGCGCAAACGAAAACCAATATTGGGGAATGGCATTGGCGGACTTTCCGGCCCGGCGATCAAACCGCTGGCATTGCGGATCGTGTATCAAGTCGCCAGCCAGGTCGATATACCAATCATCGGCATCGGTGGCATCTCATCGATTGACGACGTGATGGAGTTTATCGTGGCGGGTGCATCGGCAGTACAAATCGGGACGGCCAACTTCTACAACCCCGGCCTCTCCTCGCAACTGGTCACCGAGCTGGATCGTATTTGTGAAGAAGAGAGTTGTGCCAAGATCTCGGAACTCGTCGGCACGCTGCAATTTCCAACCAAGAAGTGAGAACCGTTGGGATCAAATGATAAGCTTGTGAAATCTCTTTCAAATGCCACTTTGATTCTCGATTGATCTCCGTGCTACGATTATTGACACAGCAGTTTGGCACGCAAAGGCGCTGAGGCGCAAAGAAAAAAAAGAGTTGATCCAGATGACATTCCTCAGCGAACTTAAACAACAATTCGATGCGGAAGACAATACATTTCTGATGACGATTCGGGATGAACTTTATTGGAACTGGGATCAATTCTTTTCACTCAGCTCCTTAATGTATCAAGTTGCTGACACGTTTCATCATCAGGAAGAAATCGACAAATGGATCGCAGAAGGATTTTGGTTTTGCGACACCTGGATAAGAGAATGGACGATGCACTCATATTTTCCTCAACCTTCCCCGGAACAGCATGAGGGGGCATTGAACTTGATTCACGATCTGGCGTTCTATCTATTTCAGGGAGAGAACCCTTACCTCGACGATTCTTTGCGACTGAAAGCACTGCGCAAAATGAATTTGTAATCGTCAGTCATTTGAATCCTTTGCGCCTCTGCGCCTTGGCGTGATTAAAAAACGATATCTAGTATTCGCTTAGAAAGAACCGGCAGGATGCCCACGACAACACGGATTGTGAAACCCGGACCATCTACTCGAATTGTCCGCACTGATGAAGGGCAGGATCTGGAAGTCCCAAAAAACTGGAAATTGTTGCCTCCCGGTGATGCCACGCTCACTCGTCGTGTCAAAGCCACCGGCCCAACCTGGACAGTGCAAGAGAAGAAGGGACGCAAAATTTTCTCTCAAGGTGTCTGGGCCGATTCAGAACGAATCAAGACGATCCGAGAGGAACTAGACGCCGAGCGTTCGACGGATGCTTACAAAAAGAAACGGGCAAGCGATCTCGCTCGAAAAGAGAAGAAGCACAAGGAGTATGTCGAAGAGTTCCGCGCTGCAGTGCATTCGTTTTTAGACTTTGACTCCGCTTACGATGCGGAAGCAGCGACATTGGCAGAAGTGGTGACCGCACATGCAACACCTGTTGGCAGTGGCACTGTCGCGAGAACAGAACGAATCCCACTGGAACAACGTGCCGAGTCAGCCGTCATTGCCTGGATGAGACACGCGACCACTGCTTATGACGAGATGAAGATTGCTCGCATCAAAGGGAAACGGCGTGAAGTTCGTCGGCAATTGGCACAACAATCTCGAGTGGTCCTCGAAGCTTACCGTCGAGGAGATGCGATTGCCGAAAATTGCCCCTTGCGACAGGCTTTGGAGAGCTTGTAGGTGTTTATCAATCAATTTTTGGCGAAGTCAATCGTTTGATTGGGATGCCATGTCAAACTTGATTAAGATATCGTCTCCTCTCGCCGACCCGATCGATTACTTCATCTCCACTGTTTGCCCTCCTTATGAAAACTCTTCGCGTTGCCACCTGTCAGTTCCCGGTTGAGCCCGATATCGACAGCAACTGCCGTTACATCTTGAAACAGATGCAGCAGGCGGCTGAACAAAAGGCCGACATTGTTCACTTTTCGGAGTGTGCTCTCTCGGGATACGCGGGAGTCGAGTTCAAATCATTTGTGGGTTTTGATTGGGACAAACTGAAAGCCACCACGCAAACTATCCTGGAAGCCGCTAAACAGCTTAATCTTTGGACCCTGCTTGGGTCTTCGCATCGATTGTCGGGTACACACAAACCACATAACTGCCTGTATGTGATCGACAATCGCGGGAAGATTATCGACCGCTACGATAAACGCTTTTGTACCGGCAAACAGAAACCAAAGCCGTCTCTCGATCTCGCTCATTTTTCTCCCGGCAATCGACCTGTGACGTTCAAGATCAAAGGGATCACTTGCGGCGTGGCCATCTGTTACGAGTATCGGTTTCCTGAACTCTATCGCGATTATTTGAAGCGAGGGGTGAAGATTCTGTTTCAGTCCTTCCACAACGCCCGCAAATCTACGGTTGCCGATGACGAATACAACATCTGGCAGACGATTGTTCCGTCGACGATGGCTTGTCGCGCAGCCGAGAATCACATCTGGATCTCTGCCAACAACAGCACAACACGACCTTCGTGTTGGCCCAGCTTCGCGGTTCGGCCTGATGGTGCCATTGTCGGCAAATTGAAACTTCATACGCCCGGCGTTCTCATCACCGACATGAAACTCGACCCTACCTTGTTCGATGCTCCCGGGCCGTGGCGAGAAGCGAGCATGCAAGGACAACTCTATTCCGGCAAACCAGTCAGCGACCGCCGCTCGACGGACCGGACTTGTTTGTAGAAAACCAGTCAGTGATTAGTTCTCAATTGTAGCCGCCGTCGTGATACGGCAGGGGAATGCAGCTGACCCGCTAGTGGAATGTAAACGATCTTCACACGTTTCAAACCGCGATCCCCGGCGATCTTACGATCGCGGCTACAATTCACCCTGTATAGGTGATCTGTTATGCCCGAGCCCATATTTGCATCATATTTGTTGCAAACGCAGGGACGGCAACATCGTTCCACCAACCGTCTTTGAGTGGAAATCGTGACTCAACAGTTTTTAGAAATTGCTTGTAGCCGGGAAAATCTTCCGCAACCTCAATGAAAGTCTCCGAATCATCGACTCGAAATCCAAGACAAATGATGTCGTAACTGAAGATGTCCCGTTTGAATGCGATGATTTCTTGTATTTCGTCCCAACCGACTCCGACAACATCAGTGCCATCTCGTTCCAAACGAAATCCGGATTCATCGGCCAATACTGTGGGAAAGTCAGGCGTCATGGTGGGGACTCAATGATCGTGATCGTGCAATGCGGCATGTTCATCTTCATTTGTCGGTCGTGTGTCACGACCACGTTCAGCCGTAATTTCAATGCGATCCAGAAATTTGACGTTCGCACATTCATCAAGCTCGGCAGTTTGGCAGGCCGCCGGGTTTGGAATCACGAATCGGGTCGGGCCTCCTTTCTCGACGGGCAAGGCGGCTCCCTCAAGAGCATAAATCACGACGCCCGTGTCAATCACCGTTGGATCAGCCGGAATGCTGGAGGAAAAATCGTCGTGCGACGCATGGAATGTGATCCAGAAATCGTCAATGGTTGGCTTCACAAGATTCAATATTCCCTGGAGTGTCACGCCGACTCCCTTGCGATCAGGAATCTTTTCACTGACATCGGGAATCTGGATCTCTGGTGGTAGTGACTGCATGTCCTGAAGTGTCCACGCTTGAGGTGAAGCAACCAGTCCATCGATGGTGAGTAATGTTGTCATTGGCTTATCATAAAAAAAAGTTGCAGAAAAAAAGAGCGGAGTTCATCGTATCTTTTTCTGCGGCAGAAGTCACAATGACGCTAGTCATCTAATCCAGCCTGTTTGCGAGCACGCTGCCTCACATTCTCCCATGTGTCAGCTTCCATTTGCCCCGACTCATACTCTTGGCTGCGTTGACCTGCTTCGTTCAACCAGTTCTGACTCGGCAGACTCCACTTCTCGGGGGAAACCTCTTCCCAAAGTGCGGCCAGAAGCTGCGTACGTTCTTCTTGCGAAAGACCTTGTGCAGCGGTCAGGATTTGTTCGTAGGTCGTCATAAATCCATTGTAACAATCGGACAATTGAGCGCATAGGAATTTTTCTCGGGAAGATTTTTACTCCGTTTTTCAGGCGGTTCGCGATTTATCTCAAATTGATGGCATCGACATCAATCTGAAAGTCAACATTGCTCAGTGTGGGAAACAGGTCACGGGCGATCAACCAGAATTCACGGAGTGTCTCCACATCCTCGGCAATGATCTGCAAATGATGACGATAAAACTTTTTCAAGCGAGTGATCGGGGCGGGAGCCGGTCCACGAATTTCGACATCCAATTCCGATTCTTTGATCGTCTCGCGAAGTATCGTGGCGATTTGTTTGGCACCTGCCTGAACTTCTTCATCGATCTCGCCCCGAAAGATCATTCGTGACAGGCAACTGTAAGGGGGATAGTGCAGATCCCGGCGATGTTCGAGTTCGATTTCTGCGAAGCCGAGAAAGTCGTGATGAGCGGCTTTAACGACAGAAGGCTCTTCGGGACACGCCGTCTGCACATACACGCGGCCTCCCCGTTCACTTCGTCCGGTCCGTCCGGCCACTTGTGCTAACAGGTGGAATGTCCGTTCGGAAGCGCGCCAATCGGGTTGGCGTAACGCCGTATCGGCATTAATGACACCGACCAATGTGACGTTGGGAAAGTCGAGACCTTTAGCGATCATCTGTGTCCCCAACAAAATCTTCGTTTCCCCGCGACGAAACGCTTCTAATGCAATGTCGTGGCTGCCATGCTTTCGCATCGAATCGCTATCCATGCGGACGCACGGCACACCGGGAAAGCGGGCTTTGACTTCCTGTTCGAGTTTCTGTGTGCCAATGCCGATATATTTGAGCCCCGGATGTTGGCAATGAGGACAGGCTTCGGGGGGATCGGATTCGAGCCCACAACTGTGACAGACCGCTTTCCCACGGTCGCGATGCCAGGTCAGTGTGATATCACATTCGGGACACTTCGTCGATTCGCCACACGAGCGACACCAGATGGTTGTCGAAAACCCTCGCAAATTCAGGAACAGAATGACCTGCCCTTTCTCCTTCAATGCGGTATTCATCCCGTTGGCCAGTTGCCGTCCTATCGCCGCTCCCCGTTGAACATCATTGTCCTGACGAATATCGATGATGCTGACAGGCGGTAACGGCAATCCGTTCACACGGTGCGGCATCGACAGCAAAACGTCTTGTTTCTCGTCGACTCGTCTCCACGATTCCAATGTCGGCGTGGCGGTTCCCAGAATGAGCGGTACTCGCAACATCTGGCAGCGTTTGCGGGCGACTTCACGTGCGTGATAGCGGGGCGTAGTTTCCTGCTTGAAGGAAGTCTCGTGCTCTTCGTCAATGATCACCAAACCCAAGCGGGGAGCCGGTGCAAAAATCGCACTGCGTGCTCCCACAATCACCTGCACCTCTCCACTCGCGATGCGTTTCCAGTGATAATGTCGTTCGCTGTCGGTGAGATGAGAATGCAGCACGGCGACTGAATCAAAGCGACTGCGAAAACGACGAATCGTCTGTGGCGTGAGACTGATTTCGGGAACCAGCACAATCGCCTGTCGCCCGTAACTGACCACTTCGCGAATCGCCTGGATATAGACTTCTGTCTTGCCACTACCGGTCACGCCGTGCAATAGAATCGTTTCGTGTTCGCCGCCTCGCACAGAATGTAAAATCCGCTGGAGAGCCTGTTGTTGCTCCTGATACAGTTTGAGGTCGTCTTCTTTTTTGACGAAACCAATCTCGGCATCAAATGCCGATTGTCGTTCGTTATGGGTGACGAGAAGTCCTTTTTTCTCCAATGTTTTAATGGGGGATGTGCCACAATTGGCGGCCTCAGCAAGTTCGTCTCCCCGCATGGGCCGCTCCGCATAGAGTAATGCCGTCACGATTCCGGCCTGCTTCTTGGTGAGTCGCGAGTCTTCGGCATCAACGCCGTCAGCGACTTGATACAGTTTGACTTCGCGAGTACCGGCCAGCTTTTTGACTCCAGCGGGGATCACAGATTCGAGGACTTGTCCCCAACCGCAAAGATAGCGCTTGCCAATCCATTCTGTCAGGTCGAGCATCTGCTGATTGATGAGCGGCTCACGATCAATCACCTCGGCAATTTCTTTCAGCTTGCGAGTGACCTTTCCGACCGGACCGACCCGCACACAAAAACCGGTCATGGTGCGACTGCCGCGACCGAAGGGAACTTTGACACGTTGTCCGGGATGCAGTTTGTCGCGGAGAGGATCGGGAACGATGTAGGTGAAGAGTTGATCGATGGGAACATTGAGCGCAACCTCCGCGCCCCAGCGGTCTTCTTCTGCCGCCAGCTCCCAGGGCTCAGGCTCGTTGAAGCCTTCACCGAACAAGTTTTTTTGTTGCTCAGGCAATGTCTTTATGTATAGTATTTAGATATCAAGATGGAACACGGATGAAACTGATGAAACGGAGAAACACTGAGGATAGCAGACAACGCATGAAATCAAACCAAATCGAAAGTGGTCAAAGCATGAAAAGACAAGAACTTTTACATCAAGACATCACTCAGCAAATTCTCGATGCATTTCATTATGTCTACAAGCAGTTGGGATACGGTTTCCTCGAAAAAGTCTATGAAAACAGTCTGATACACGTTCTCAGACAAAACGGCCTCGACGTGAAGCAACAAGTACCAATTGATGTCTATTTTGAAGATGTTCAAGTGGGGCATTACTTCACTGATGTCATTGTGAATGGTGCAGTCATCCTGGAACTGAAGTCAGCCGAAGTGTTGCAAGATGCGGATGAAGCCCAACTCATCAACTATCTTCGCGCTTCCCAGATCGAAGTCGGCTTACTCCTCAACTTTGGTAAACGTCCAAAATTCAAACGAAAGTTCTTTACCAACGACCGAAAATGCACCCGCATTGAAAACTGACCTCAGTGAAAATCCGTTTTATCCGTTTCATCAGTGTTCTATTTCTTGAGTTCCAGTTTCTTCTCAGCATCCAAACTGGTAATCTGCGAAAATCCTTTTGATCTACGTCATCTGCGTTCGATTAATACGAAGAAACTACCACCACACAGGAATTGATTTCATGCGGTTAGGGATTCTCGGCGGTTCGTTTGATCCAATTCATCTTGGGCATCTCGTGATGGCCGAAGTCTGTCGTGAGCAACTCAATCTTGACGAAGTCTGGTTCGTGCCAGCCGGTCATCCACCGCATAAGACCGACCGTGAACTCGCATCGGCCAAATCACGAGCCGAGATGCTCGAATTCGCCTTGGCCGGCATTCCCGAGTTTCAAATCTCGGACATCGAACTGAAAAAAGACTCCACCAGTTTCACCGTCGAGACTCTGGAAAGTCTGGCTGCTGAAGATCCGGAACGTGAATTGTTTCTGATCATCGGTGCCGATTCGCTCCACGATTTCCCGACCTGGAAAGAGCCTGCTCGAATCGCCGAATTGGCAAAAATCATCGCCGTCAATCGGGGCCGACAAGATCCCCCCGCTTTGGAAGAGATCGAACAAAAACTGGGCTTGGATGTCGTCGATCGTATCCGTGTGGTCGAGATGCCAGGCATCGATGTCTCATCGACTGATATTCGTCATCGAATACGTTCCGGCCATTCGATTCGCTTCCTGGTCCCGAAAGCGGTCGAAGCATACATCAACGAACATAAACTCTATGGCCCGAGTGCGTGAGGTTGGAGTGACGTTCTCAGGGGTGGATCGTGCCTATATGTAGTTGTCGACCAGCTCTGCAATCCCCGGCAATCTTACGATTGCGGCTACATTTTCTCTGCGGCTCCGCGCCGCTGCGCGAGACTTCTTTAACCCACCTCGGATCACCTCTTGCCCACTCACCCGCCGACACGAATAATATCCATGGCGGGCCGCTCACTGAGAGAAAGGTTCGTACCATGTCCGACCTCAAAAGCAAACGTCTGATCTTGATGAAAGGCTGGTTGTTTTTGTTGGCAGGAACTCTCGCGGGTGGGTTGTTGCTTTACGAGAATCTCTCCTGCAGAAACGGCATCTTGCTGGCGACATGCGTTTGGTGCTGCTGCCGATTCTATTATTTCATGTTCTACGTCATCGAACACTACGTCGATAGTGACTTCAAATACGCCAGCATATGGGACTTTGTGAAATACAGAATCAGGAAGAAATGACTAAGTCGCTGCGCCCCCAAAGTTTGCCACATCGCTCGGAAACGTGCATTTTCGATCCAGATGAGTGTAACCACCATCGACGACAATGATCTGCCCCGTCGTATGACTCGACTTGGGTGACGCCAGAAAGACAACCATCGCAGCCAGTTCTTCAATCGTGGTAAAACGCTGACCGAGTGGAATCAATCGCTCAATCTCGGCTTTGGCTTTTTCGGGGTCGGGCATCTCGGCGAGACACTTTTCATACAGCGGAGTCCATGTCTCAGCCGGCAACACGGTGTTGACGCGAATATTGTGCGGTGCAAGATCGACGGCCCACTCGCGCGTCAATCCGTTGATGGCCCCCTTTGACGCCGCATACCCTGATGTTCCCCCCTGCCCGGTCTCGCACACTTTCGACCCGATATTGAGAATCGTGCCCTGCGTTTTTTTGAGTTCATCCAACGCATAATGTACGAGTGCGTAATAGTGAATCAGGTTTCGTTGCAAGGAAAGCTGAAACGCCTCGGGGCCATCTTCCAATCCCACCCCATCATTCACGCCGGCATTGTTAATCAAGATGTCGATGCGGCCAAATTTCTCAACCGTTTGATCGACGGCATTTTTGCACGCCGACAAATCGGTCAAGTCGCCCTGGATGAAAAAGCATTCCTGCCCTTGTTTGGCATACTCTTGTTCGAGTTGCCGACCTTCGGCTTCACTCCGATTCACATTGGCGACTTTGGCACCTTCGGCAATCAACTGTCGAACGATGCCCAGCCCGATCCCTTTGGAACCGCCGGTAACCAGTGCGACTTTATCATTTAATTGAAGATCCATTGGCCGAGTCTCTACGAGTGCGAGTGTGCGTAAACTCCGTGATCACGAAGAGTTGCGATCACAGGAGTGATATCGTAATCAAATCGTGCTCGCTTTTCATCAATCTAGCCGATTGTGGGCTGGACAAGGCACCTAAGGTTTATCATGAACGCTCACTCCTCCATCAATCAGACAGTTGCCGTGATCGGGGCCGGAATCTCTGGCCTCACCTGTGCTCAACGCTTACAGGATTTCGGCTTTGACGTGACCATTTTCGAGAAAAGTCGCGGTAAAGGCGGTCGCATGTCGACTCGTCGTAGCGCGGAGGGTCTCTACTTCGACCACGGAGCGCAATACTTCACCGTCCGTGACCAGACTTTTCAACAACATGTGGAAGAGTGGTCTCTCGACGGGATTGTGTCTCTCTGGGATGCCGAGATCGGTACGCTTTCCAGAGGCCAATTTGAGCCCAAGGATGAAGAGACACTCAGATATGTCGGCGTTCCCGGAATGAACGAACTGGGACGACACCTGGCGAGAGACCTTGATATTCACTTAAACACGTTAGTCGCTCCTCCCCAAAGGATAGATGGTTGTTGGCAGTTGAGCGATGAGCAAGGATTGCCGCTTGATGAGTTTGACTATGTCGTGACCTCGGCACCCGCCGCCCAATCAGCCGAGTTACTTATTGAGACTCCCGGCCTTCAGTCCATTGCCGAGAATGTGGTGATGACGGGATGTTGGGCCGTCATGCTGGCGTTTTCGGACTCGCTTGGTCTCTCGTTTGATGGAGCCTTTGTTGAGGACTCGCCACTCTCGTGGATCTCGAAAGACAACAGCAAGCCGGGCCGAGAACAAGAGCCCGAGACCTGGGTGTTGCACGCCTCCACTGAATGGAGCGAATCGCATCTGGAAAACCAACCGCAAGATGTCTTGCCCAAATTATTACAAGCTTTCTGGCAAGCAACCGGCGTGACATCGTGCACACCCTTGTTCCAAACTGCTCATCGCTGGCGTTATGCACTTCCCACGGAACCACTACCAGATCGTTTTCTTTTCGATGCTGACCAAAAGATGGGAGCATGTGGCGATTGGTGTGGCGGGCCGAGAGTCGAAGGTGCGTTTCTGAGCGGGTACTCTCTCGCAAATGAGATTCTGACATCGGTTCAACAAGTATCGAGCTGAATAAAAATTCTCTGTGATCTTGTCTCACTTAATTTTCGGGAGTATCAATTTCTTTCCATCCAGATAAGTCGCCAGAACTTCAGTATGCTGGATGTCATCAGGGAGACAGGTGAGCAAATTTCGGTCAATCACGATGAAGTCGGCACGCTTCCCCGCTTCGAGAGAGCCGATTTCGTTTTCCGCTCGCATGAGCCAGGCGTTATTGATTGTGTAGTAGCGAATCATCTCTTCGCGATTCAGAGCTTCTTGCGGATGAATGGCTGCGTCATACCATTTTGCCCGGCGAGTGACGGTCACCCACATCCCCCAAAAGGGGTTGTAAGGATTGACGCTTCTCATGGATCCAATCCTCTGCATGTGATCGCTGCCCCCTCCGCAGATTACGTTCGCATTAAAAAAGCTTTTCAAAGGGATGAAGTGTTCTAGCCGGGCGATGCCAAATTGATTCACGAGCGTCCGTCCATCCAGATACAACCATGCCGGTTGCAGATCAACACCAATGCCGACAGACGCAGCCGCCGTGATCGCCTCTTCGCTCATAAAACTGGAATGCGTGATCGAGGAATGTGTCGGAGCGACGGGAACCGACTCGTTAACTCTTTGATAAGTCCTCACCAGCGAACCGACCGCTCCGTCTCCCTGACAATGGGCAGTGAATGCCAAGTTACGGGAAACCGTCGCTTTCACCAGATCATACAGACGGGGGTCTTCGATGTATCGCATCCCTTTGTAAGCAGGATCATCGATGCCATAAATTTGACTCAGGCCCCACGGCTGATCAAAGAACGCCGACCCGGTCAACATGCCTCCATCCAGAAAGACTTTGACGCCAATAATTCCCAATCGGGGATGCGGATCGGTAAACAACGGATCGCTGGCAAATTGATCCAGCTTCTTTTCGATGGAAGGAAAATCGCTATTGGGTGAGAGCCCGCGAGACAATCGCATGCGGACGCTGAGTTTTCCGTCGGCAAGTAGACGTTGATATTGGGCTTGGGCGGAGTCACCACAATTGCGATCGATGGCCCCCGTGATGCCCCAGCGGTTGTAGTCCTGTAACAGTTCGACCAACCTGGCATCTCTTTCCTCTTGCGTGATTTTACGAGAGGTCGAATTCCCTTTTGATTTAAGAACGGCCCCCGCCTGTCTCAAAATCCCTGTAGGCTCACCCGTTTTGGAATCCACCATGACATTGTCGGGATGTTCTTTCGCAAACTCGGCATCAATCCCGTTTTCTTTCAGTGCCAGAGAATTCGCCGACGCATCGGGGCCAGTGCGAAACACCACCGGGTGATGGGGGGCGGCATCATCGAGTTCAGCGAGCGTCGGATATCTTTGTTCTTTGAGCCGCGTGATAAAGATTTGCGAAGTACGAATCCATTCTCCCTTTGGAACAACCTTCGTTCGTGAGCGTATATAGTCCAACACATCGGCAATCGTTTCCATTGCCGGGATTGCGTGATCGGCTTCGTACATGCTGGCCCCGCCGGGATGGACGTGAGAATCGATCAGACCGGGCAAGACCATTTTGCCTTGCAGGTCAATTCCTTCGGTCGCAGGACCTGACCATCTCCAAACCTCGTCGTCGGTCCCCACCGCGACGATCTTTCCGTCTTTGATAGCCATTGATTCGACAATGGAGAACTTTTTATCGACGGTTACGATACGTCCATGATACAGAATCAAATCGGCAGGTTTCTCGGCTGAGTGCAACAGGCTGACGTGACAGAATAGAACGCAGAGTGAGAATATAATGCGTAGATGAAACATACGACGACTCCCGATAATGATTACAGAGAGACCTATTGTCGCCATCACGGGGAGCCCGATCAATCAGAATTTCCGGGATTTCAATATCGTCAGAAAGACATCAATGACGTTTAGAGATGCAACCATTGTTCGACTCCTCTCAATAACATTTCAACGGCAATCGTACCGGTGATCAATGACATGATCCGTCCTGTCACATCGATGTAACGTCGCAGACTGGATTCGTAATCGTCCTCGCGATTTTCGATCAAATCATGAATTTTCTTGAAGCCTGTGACGGCGGTCATCGAAAGAAACACTGGGATGATGATCGCGGGAACAAGTTCGACCGGCGTTAAGACGGCTCCTGCAGAAACACTGGCACTGAGAGTGCCGGGACCAATCATAAACGGGATTGCAATCGATCCTCCGGCGGCTTCCGTTGTCCCACGCAAGGTACGCAAAGAATCGGGTCCGAGAAAAAAAGACCGAATACTGACGATCAAAAATACAGAGCCTCCAAAAATCAGAAATGACGAGAAACGTACTTGAAGGACATCCGAAAAAAAGACATCACCCAAAAATGCAATTCCAACAAAGACCGCACAACTAATCAAAGTCCCCTGAAAGACAGCCCGGACAAATTTTGGCCAAGGCATGTCTTGTATGAGATCGAGCAAATAGATGCTCATAAAAAACGGATTCAACAAGACCAACATCAGGGTGGCAGATCGGATGAATTGATCACTCACGAAGAGACTTTCCAGTCGCAGAAGGAAATGGAGAACGGTCACCGTAAAGGATTTGATCACAACATTCGAGGGTAATTCGCGGAACACGCTCCCTTCGATTGGCCAAAGTCATCACTCTTACAGCAATACCCGTAATCTGACGAATAATGCTCAACGAGACGATAGGAAACAGCGACTCCACTTTCGACAAAGGCAAACGCGAATTGATTGAGTTCCCAGCGATGTGTCGGCACTCATTTTCAGTGAATTCAGCCATTGCCGGCAGAAGTTCATAGCTCGCGATGTATCACATCACACCCATTGTGTCTCTTCACCTTCCGGGTCTTCCTCCATGTCGAGTGCCAGGACATCGTTTAATGGCATCAACTTGGGAAGCAAAAGGCGGACAGGAACCAACAGAGCAATAAATAACGGGAAGACGATCCCCAGTGGACTTTCTTTGACAATCCACAACACCGCCAACATGACCACCTGAACCAGCGTGAAGAGATGAATTCTTCGGATCGGAACTCGTCTGATGTAATGAGTGGCCGGATAAAGATGTGGGTCCATCCACCACAAGCTAAGCCGTTCGAAGAATTGATTGCCGTAAATCGACACAACACCCATAAACAAAAACAAGCCATACAACACAGAAACAGGAATCATCTTCAACCACGGCAACAACAACAGCGAGCAGCCGATGAGTACATGAATCATCAACCCGGTAATACGTGTCTCGCGGACTTGTATGATTTTATCCTTGATGTCACCGCCCGGCATCAGAACTTCTTCTGAAGTGGCCAATGAGCGAACGTGATTGAGCGAACGGACTGTTGCCGCGACCAACCAGGGAAACCCGAACAACGAGCAAACGACGATCAGAAAGCCGCACACAAAAAAGTCCAGATGATACCCTTCTCCCTTTTTCAATTTGTGATCGGGGCTATTCACCAATCTGACGGTAATGTTTTGATCGAGATACACGAGAACCGAAACCAACAATCCGGGTAACGCTGCCGCAAAAATGGCCCATCTGGGGACAACCCACAAATTCACCAGCCAGCTTCGTCCTTCCAACGTGGGGCCGAATGTATCAGGCACCGTCAGAGCTTCTAATTCGACCGCAGGATTCGGCGAAGAAATATCCGTAAAGGAAAATGCGAGGACTGTCATCGATATCACCGCAATACTGGGCCCAAAGTCAGAAAGAAATTCTCTCATTTTCGGTCGCAAATATCGACTCTTGCGAAAGCGAGACAAATTCATCGCAACGATGAATGTTCCCAAGGCAAGCATGAGTGACAAAAACGCTTGATCATGATGGATCAGATCTTCTTCGTCCCACGCTGATTGAAGAAACCCGAATAGATTTTTAACGGCTTCAGAAATGAAGATCAAAGAAATCAACGCTGCGAAGATTTCATCAGTGAATCGCGTAAAGAACCGAATGAGGTTCGTCGTCTCGAAAATCGCCATCAGAAACACGAAAAACGCTGTCCACAATCCCACCCAACCATAGATCGGCAAAAAAAGTTCGCCGTAATTGTCGGGAAAAACATCTTTGCACATCTGATAGACCAGCACCGTCAGCACTAACATCGGACCGGTCCCACCCAACATAGAAAGTGGCTGCCCGGAAAAGAGCGCATAGATCACTCCTCCCATCGCCGTGGCCACCAGCATCTCCACAACACCAATTTGGCCATCTGTGAGTGAAGCCATCAATCCACCAAAAGTCACCGAAGGAGCCAGACACGCGAAAAACAGAAACAAAACCGACGCCAGACATTTCGTATGCAGTCCATCTCGAAAATCTGACCGATACTTCGGCAAGCGTCTGGCAAGATCTTTCAGAATCCCTCCTCCGAGTCGTCCCGAATACCTGAGCCCCTTAGGAGTCGAAGTCTGCTTGACATCTTCTGACGGAATCGTTGTCCTCAGAACAAAGTCATCCAGCGCACGCAACATTTCCTGATCATTGAGAGCGACGGAGGCATCGTATCGAAACTGTTCGTCCGACATGACGCGGGCAATGGTCGTCAGTGTATCGAGATGTTCGGCGGCATAATTTTTCGGCCCCATCAAAATGAACAGGAACCGTGTCGGGATTCCGTCCGGTGCTCCCAAATTCACGCCGTGAGTTAACCGAACAAAGATCACCAGCGGGGTATCGAGTTCATCAAGATACGCATGCGGCACCGCCACCGAATGCCCGATGGCGGTCGAAATCATCTGCTCGCGATCCATAATCGCATTGAAGACGAGTTCCTGCTTTTGATCGTCGAGAAGCCCTCGTTCGACCATATTCTGTAACGAACGGTCCACAATCGTCTCGATGTCGCGGGCATCAAGATTCGATAGAAAGGCACCATCATTCAGGGCTTTGCGCAGAACTTGCATAGATGATCAATAAATCGGATGTGGAATGTGATGGGCAAAGGTCATCCAAGAGCATAACTGCTCCGTTCTGCGGTCACTACGTCAAATGTCCAGATCCAGGCATAACGGGGATGTCGACCAACACCTTTCGAGACTGGAAAACCTTAAGAACTGAAAGAGATCGAAATTGACAATATAGGAAGAATTTCCTATTTATTCGCCCAACTCGACAGTTTTACTTTCAAGAGGAAACGATGAGAATTTCTTTACATCCATTCCGAGTCTGGAATGGTGGAGCTCGATTGGTGAAATTCGCCTGGAACTCTCAAGTTCGAAGAGTTTCCATCGATTCCCCACCGACATTTCTGGTTGGGAACCAACATAGTGGGACATCGGTTTCCTTAGCCGTCTTGGGAGCCCATTCACGTATTCATGCGATTCCTTACGAAACAAAACTCTTGGAAAAAAACTCTGATCTCTGGTTCCGTACGGGAATAAAAAATTTCAATATCCGAGCGATCGCGGCTGGTAAGCAGCGATGGGTCGAAAAAACTCCAAATCACATTCTAAAAATTGAACAGATTCTGGAATGGTGCCCGGAAGCTCAAATCATCCTCGTGATACGTGATGGTCGTGACGTGGCCGCCTCGATGAAAAAACGAACGGGCCGATTGCAGGAAGGCATAGAAAACTGGGTGGCACGCAATCGACATAGCCAGAAATTCTGGGATCACCCCAATGTGCATGTCTTCAAATACGAAGACCTGATCACCGATTTTGACCAAACGCTTCAGGGTATTCTTCACTTCCTGGGAGAAGATTACGAACCCCAGATGCGTAACTATCACGAAACTCCGCGACGATTTTATTCACTCAAAATCAAGAAACCCGAAAACGCTTTTGGAACAAACCACAAACAACATCGGAATTGGCAAATCAACCAACCCATTTTTGACGGACGAGGACGCTGGAAAAACCTCTCCTCCGAAGAGTTGGATCTGGTTTACGAAATCGGCGGCGATCTACTCAACGAGCTGGGATACCTCGAGGAAGAGTACTCTCGTCAAGCGGCTTAACGAAGAGAATTCCCAACCGGTTTTCCGTTAACACTCAGAATCTGTGTATTCGTGGTCGCGTTGCCAAAACGATCAAAGTCGTGAAAACTCCAGACCACTTTCTTGTCACGATTGATTTCGACAATCTGCGGATTCTCAGGCCCTGCGTGACAGTTGCCGATCACGATATTGCCACTCGGCAAGACTTCCAATGTTGTGACCCAGGCAAGTTGGATGTCGGGCAACTCGTTTTGAGTCAACTTCCAGACGATCTTCTTCTCGGGCGTCACTTCAATCACACTGTGACCGTTCCCCGTTCCAATCAGAGTATTTCCATTTTCCAATCGTACCGCTGAGAAGCACGCATTTCCAAACGCTTCCAAACCATGTCCTCCTTTAGCCTCTCGACCAAACATGGGGACTTTGTACTGCCAGACGGTTTGACCATCAGGACCATACTCCCGCACCAAGCCGTCAGATTCGTGACAGACAAGGTAATGCCCGTTCTCCAGTTTGCGGACTAATCGGGTATCTTTGTGTGGATGTGGATTCGTCACTTTAAGAGGAACCTCTTTGACGATCTCACCATCGGCATCTACTTCGAGAATCCGAGTCGAACCCGATTCGACGATCATCGTGTGACCGTTTTTCAATCGTTGAAAGGCATGCACTTCGACTTTGCGATCTTTATTGCCAGGAGAATGCTTGGCTTCGTACTCCCAAACGACCTTATTTGTCTTGGGATCGAGTTCGACAATATGAGTCCAATTGGTTTGAAAGAGTAGATGACCGTTCTCGAGGACGTGGAGATCGTGCAACGGTCCGATTTTGTGTTCCCACGCAGTCTTGCCGTCTTCATCGATAATGGCAATTCGCCCTTTGGAAGAATCAGCCGTCAGAAACTTGCGAGTTTCTTTCTCAGCCGCTACCAAGAAAGAGACACTCAACAGCATCATCGCCAAAGCGAAAGAAGTGATCCGAATCATCGATTGAACTCCAAAAATCTAAGGTGTGGAAGACATCCAGCTTACTCGAACGTAATGACGAACAAAATGAGATTTTTCGTGGTCTGCTTGAGAGTATTGATCACTACCGATTGACGCCACCAATTCATCGGACAGGCGATGATTCTTCGCGCTTCCATCATCATAACCGCTGAGTTCGCTGAGAAAACAGAGAATCGCACAACACCTCCAGTGTTGGCACTTATGAAAACACGTGGATCGTGCGAACATTTCGAAGAGATTGAGCCTTTGGTTGCCCTGAAAGTTTTTCATTGGAATGAGACGCGCCGTATGCCATACTGGTGAGTCCTCGTTTTATTTCAGGAAGTACCACTGGGAAATTATTATGCTTCGTAACAAGTCTGTTTGGACGATTGTACTCTCTCTAATAGTGTGGGGGTCAGCAAGTATCAACGCCGATCAACCGGCTTCAATGAAAGGTCTGCCGCTGGTCTTCTCGGAAGACTTTGAACAGGGACGAAACCATTGGGAAGTGACCGATGAGAAGAGTTGGACGCATCGGGAAGTCGACGGCAACCATGTCTTTGGCATCAATCGTCGTGAGAGCGATTACAAAACGAAAGTCCGCAGTCCGTATCACATCGCTCTCGTCAAAGACCTCGAACTGGCCGATTTTGTGATCACGTTTCGTGTTCGCAGTACGAAGGACACGGGCAATCATCGCGACTGTTGTGTCTTCTTCAATCATCAAGATGCCGAGAACTTTTATTACGTCCACCTGGGAGCCAAGCCCGATCCGCACAGTGGGCAAATCATGATTGTGAAAGACGCCCCTCGGACCGCGCTGACTAAGAATGAAAAATTGACACCCTGGAACGACGACTGGCATCAGGTCAAAGTCGTCAGAGATTCCCAATCAGGATCCATCGAGATTTACTTTGACGATATGAAAACGCCCCATATGACCGCGAACGACAAGACGTTTGGCAAAGGTCGTATCGGGATCGGTTCATTCGATGATATGAATGACTTTGACGATGTGCGAATTTACGGCAAGTAACCGCCAGTTTTCAGAACCCATCACTACATAATATCGAGCAGGAGACCCAGCCATGAAACAATTGCACTCTTCGACCGATCGTCGGACATTTTTGAAGTCAGGACTCGCGGCCGGTTTGTATCTCACGGGAGTTGCAAACAGTTCATTTGCCGCTCGTGCGAATGAAGAAGTCAATCTTGGATTCATTGGTTGTGGTGGTCGTGGCGGGCAGTTGCTGCGTTACTTCCAAAAAGTTGACGGCGTGAACATCGCCGGTTTGTACGACCCTGATCCGGGACGTGCAGCGGGTTTGAAAAAAGCCGCAAAGACAAAATCGACGGTCTATGGCGATCTGCATGAACTGATTGCCGATGACGGAATCGATGCGGTCGTCATTGCGGCTTGCAATCATTGGCATTGTCTCGCCTCGATCTGGGCGATGGAAGCAGGTAAAGATGTGTATGTCGAAAAGCCGCTCTCTCATAGTCAGTGGGAAGGACAACAGACTGTAGCCGCGGCTCGCAAGTACAACCGGATTTGCCAGGTCGGTACGCAACAGCGTTCCGATCCGATGCAGGCCGAGATCAAGCAGTTCCTGCACCAGGAGAAAGCACTGGGAGAGATTCAATCCGCACGCGTGAATCGTTACGGAGTTCGCGGCCCGATCGGGAAACGATCCACTCCGCTCGAAATCGATCCGAAACTCGACTACGACTTGTGGCTCGGCCCGGCTCAAGACGAACCGATCTACCGAGACTCTTTACATTATAATTGGCATTGGGACTGGAACACCGGCTCGGGCGAAATGGGCAACTGGGGTGTGCATGTCCTCGATGATCTGCGGAACAATGTCTTTCAGGATCAGGTAGCGTTACCCAAAAGAATTATCGGCGGTGGTGGACGTGTGGCCTGGAATGATGCCGGCGATTCTCCCAATGTGCATTTTGTTCACTTCGACACAGGCTCGATTCCTGTCGTGATTGGCCTCTCGAACCTGAAGGGTGCCAAACATCCCGGACCAAGTAGTGGATACATCGCCTATTGTGAAGGGGGCCGATTGGAAGGTCGTCGCGGAGGCGCTGTGGCCTATGATCAGGACGGCAAAGAGATCAAGAAATTCAAAGGGACGGGCGGCAACGGCGCGCATCAGCAGAACTTTATCGATGCTGTCCGTAGTCGAGATTCGTCTGAACTGAATACCGATGTGGAAGTCGGTCACCACTCGACAGGTTGGTGTAATCTGGCCAACATTGCCTTCCGCGTGGGAGAGACTTTTACTCATGATGCCGCCCAACAAGTTTCGGGTGAGGGAGGAATCTGGAGCGGTCTGTTGGAAGAGACCGAACAACATCTGTCATCACATGGCATCGAGATCGAAAGTTCGGAAATCAAGCTGAGCCCGATGCTCGAATTGGATGTCAAACAGGAACACTTCGTGGGCGAGCAGGCCCAGCAAGCCAATCAACTCCTCAAGCGGAAATACCGCAAGGGATACGAGGTACCCGAAATCGTGTGAAGCTTGAGCTAAGTTGACGAGTACAGGTATAAGATCGAGCGAGAGTGAACGGCAAATTTTAGCCGCCGTCGTCAGACGTCAGGGAGCAATCGAGGTTTCCTCGCGACAGAGAGAATCGAAACCGAGTGCGGTAGTTGCTTGACGCGATCCCTTACGATCGCGGCTATCATCTCTTTCTTTCTTGGCGTTTCTTCACTTCTTCGCGACTTTGCGTCGATCCTTTGGCCGGTGGAATCAACTTCACTGACTCCTGACTCCTGACTCGCCTCCCTCAGTCCTGCAACAAACTCCGCACCAACACTTCTTTCGCTTGATCGAAATACGGCTGCCATTCGACTTCCGGGCTTTCGTCTCGCAGGCAGTTACGAACTTTCTGCAAAGTATTGAGTGCCATGTGCGGGCATTGATTGCAGGCACACGTTTCGCCGGTCGAGGTCATGATGCCCGGCACGGGGACGAACTTATGTTGAGGGGCCGCTTTTTCCAGCGGATGGATCATGTTGGCTTCGGTGGCGACCAGGAAAGTGGTCGGTTCTTCGACCGATTGGACGTACTTCCGCATCTTTTCGGTGCCGCCAATGAAGTCGCAATGTTCGAGAATCGAATGTGGACACTCGGGGTGAGCGATGATGATCGAGCCGGGATTGTTCTTTTTGGCAGACAACATGTCACGGATCGAAAAGATCTCGTGAACCATACAGGCTCCCGGCCACAAGATCATCTTGCGACCGCTCACTTCTTCCAGGTATCGGCCCAGGTGTTGATCGGGAACGAAGAGGATTTCTTTATCCTCAGGAATCTTGTCAATCGTTTCGCGAGCATTACCCGAGGTGACAATCCAGTCGCACAAACTTTTCACCGCAGCCGACGTATTGATGTAGGCCACCGTGTAGAAATCGCGACCTTCGGCTCGTAATTGTTTTTGATAAGCATCGAGTTTGTCAGCCGGACAACTTTCCGACAACGAACAACCGGCCAGCGGATCGGGGATCAGCACTTTCTTTTCCGGACTGAGAATCTTGGCCGACTCGGCCATAAAGTGAACGCCGGAAAAGACAATGATCGGATTGTCGCAAGACGCTGCATCGCGGGCGAGTTGTAAGGAGTCGCCGTTGAAATCGGCGATGTCCTGAATTTCACTGTCCACGTAATAGTGAGCCAAAATGACGGCGTTCTTCTCTTTTTTGAGCGAGTCAATTTCGTCCATCAGGTCAAGGGGATCTTCTTCATCGACGGGGCGTGCTCCGGCAATCGGCAATTGTGATCCGGTTAATGGCGTACTCATAATCAAACTCTGGGCTGAATGAAAATCGGTGTTCTCGTTAGGAATCAGTTTCCCGTACTTTCATTATACGTACGGAGAGGTGAGGATGTTAGATCATAGAGAAAATCGGAAAGTATTTCCTCCCTCCAAATTTTCGACACCTTAAAACTTCCATAGGTTCCCAGATGTCACTCGAACAATTGCTCACACCGTCCGACCCTTCCATTTACGACTTCAAAACCGCCAATCCGGGGCCTGAAGGTGCCCTCCCCCTAGATGAAGAAATGCTCCGCAACGCGCCGAGTGGCGACTTGTTCGGGATGACCCAATCTGCCGGCATGGGTTGGAATCCACAACAATTGTTGCGTGATCAATATCTGATTCTCAGCACGCAAGGCGGGATTCGTGCCGAAGATGGTACGCCCATCGCACTCGGGTATCACACGGGACATTTTGAAGTCGGACTGTTGATGCAGGCCGCTGCCCGCGAACTCGACGACCTCGAAAAGCTTCCCTTCGCAGCATACGTGAGCGACCCATGTGATGGACGGTCTCAAGGCACAACGGCCATGATGGATTCGCTCGCGTATCGGAATGATGCCGCCGTTGTCGCCAAGCGATTGATTCGTTCGTTGCCATTACGAAAAGGGGTGATTGCCGTCGCGACCTGCGACAAAGGTTTGCCGGCGATGATGATGGCGGTTGCCGAACAACATGACTTGCCTTGCGTGATTGTTCCGGGTGGTGTGACTCTACCACCGACTGAAGGAGAAGACACCGGCAAGGTACAGGCCATCGGTGCCCGTTTTGCGCACGGTGAAATCACCTTGCAATACGCCGCCGATATGGGATGCCGAGCGTGTGGGACTCCCGGCGGAGGATGTCAGTTTTTGGGAACGGCCGCCACCGCGCAAGTGGTCGCGGAAGCGTTCGGGATGGCATTGCCTCACTCGGCTTTGGCTCCTTCCGGTTTACCGATCTGGTTGGAGATGGCACGGCAATCCGCACGAGCCGTCGTGACCTGCCAGCACGCGGGCCTCACGATGCGAGACATCCTCACACCCGATTCACTCCACAATGCGATGGTATTGCACGCAGCGGTCGGTGGATCGACAAACTTGTTACTGCACATTCCGGGAATCGCCTTTGCGGCGGGGATCGAACGTCCGACCGTTGACGACTGGAATCGAATCAATCGCCAGGTACCACGACTTGTCGATGTACTGCCCAATGGACCGGTCGGACATCCCACGGTGAGAATGTTTCTCGCGGGAGGAGTTCCCGAAGTGATGCTGCACTTGCGAGAATTAGGACTGCTCAAACTCGACGCCACCACAATCACCGGGCATACCGTCGGCGAGAATCTGGAATGGTGGGAGAAGAGTGAACGCCGCACCAAACTGAAACAATTACTGATCGACCGTGATGGCGTTCAACCCGACGATGTCATCATGTCGCCCGCTCAAGCGAAAGAACGAGGACTGACGAGCACGGTGACATTCCCTGTCGGCAACATCGCACCGGAGGGATCGGTCATCAAAAGTACGGCCATCGATCCGACCGTCGTCGATGAAGATGGCGTCTATCGCAAAACCGGCCCCGCGAAAGTCTTCACGACTGAGAGAGACGCGATCAAAGCCATCAAAGATGGTCACATCGTCGAAGGAGACATCATTGTCCTCATGTGTCGGGGTCCGTTGGGAGCCGGCATGGAAGAAACCTATCAACTCACCTCCGCACTCAAATACCTGCCGTTTGGCAAACTTGTCGCCATTATCACAGACGCCCGTTTTTCGGGAGTCTCGACCGGTGCGTGCATCGGGCATGTCGGGCCGGAAGCGCTGGCAGGCGGACCGATCTCGAAACTGAAAGAGGGGGACACTCTGGAAATCATCGTCGATCGGAACAATCTGACCGGATCGATCAATTTTATTGGTGAAGGCGAGCAACGTGTTTCGGTAGACGAAGGAGCCGAGATTTTGGCTGCGAGAACACCCTCTGTCGAACTTTCAGCCGATCCCGAAATCCCTGATGACACTCGACTTTGGGCCATATTGCAGCAAGCGGGAGGTGGAACCTGGGCCGGCTGCGTCTACGATGTCGACAAGATTTGTGAAGCTCTCGAACGCGGCATGAAGGCCGATGAATTGTTATGAACACTTCTCGTAGGGTCCGCTGTGCGGACCGACACAATCCAGACAACAAGACTTCTCAAACAACAAGACTTCGCACCTGATTGGGACTTTTAAAGACCTCCTCATCCGGCCATCGGCCACGTTCTCCTCCAGAGGAGGAGAAGGTAACAATCGACGCGAAAATCAATTCAATCAACTCGTTCACTGGCTGAATCCTCAACCTGAATTCATAGATCACATGACCTACACAATTGATCTGTCGGATTACGACTCATGATGCAGCGCAGAGATAGTTACTCATCATTTTTCCAGCTTGTTGTCATTCGTTTGATTCGTGTCATTCGTTGTCAGAATTAATTGCCAATAACAAAGGAACGCTAATTCACACTCATCTTCACTAATAGGAATCAGGTCAGTCGATTAGCGTCGATGAGTGATGATTAGTGTTCCCTTCTCGTCTATAATTTTTCCGGAGTTCCATTCCTTTCTCTGCGCCTCCGCGCCTCTGCGCGAGATGATTCTTTCAATCAGAAATCATCAGCGTCCGACATCTTCAATAGTGACATTAGATTAACAACGATCGACTTTTGGAGTGCTCCGGCTTGGCGGAGCTTTCTTTCTCAATCCGCGTTGTCCGCTCTCTCGCTAACGGAGTGAAAAGAAAAGCGGTGCCAGGACATCGCACTCCATAAGTCCACGACTTGATGTCATTCGTTTGATTCGAGTCATTCGTGGTTTAATTTTCTCACTTTACAACAATTGACTCCATAGACCATTCCACATCGCGCATGCCGACTCGGAGATTCGGCCTACGGCAACCCGTTCACTTCATCTCATCTATCCGCGTGTCCTGCAGTTCCAATCTTCTTCGCTTATTCGTTTGATTCGTGGTCAACAAATATGGCTACAAAAACAGGAACGCTAATTCACTCTGATCTTCACTAGAGGTAGTTTCATAAGTCCTAAATTACTGAACAGTTTGGTATAGCGTTCGCTTGAGATTCTCCCCTGAAAGGAGGTCTCACCATGACCACGACCCGCGTGTCAACGACTACCAAAGGCCGTAACATCACCGGGTCCAGGACGGAACCAAAATCGCAACTCTCGGATGAGCAATGGCTTCTGATCGAAGACCTGTTTCCAGAACCACCCATGACTATCGTCGGAGGACGACCGCGTGTCGCTCCCCGCGACTGTCTCGAAGGAATCCTTTGGGTGTTAAGGACAGGTGTTCGATGGAAAGATTTACCAACATACTTGCCATCCCCAAGTACCTGCTGGCGACGATTCAAGGAATGGACCGAAGCCGGGATTTTCGAGGCCGCTTGGCAACGACTCCTCGAACAAATGGATCGTCGCAAGCTGATCGTCTGGTCGGAAGCGTTTGGCGACGGGACGTTTTGTCCCGAAAAAAAAGGGGCGCCGACGTTGGCAAGACGAAACGAGGAAAGGGAACCAAGCTTATGTTGCTGGTCGACGGAAACGGGGTCCCTCTCGCTTTGGATACTGCCAGTGCCTCTCCGGCGGAGGTGAAACTGATCGAGTCCCTGTTGGATCGGCAAATTTTGCCGCGCGATCCGGACCGACTGGTTTACGATCGGGCGGCTGACAGTGATCCGCTGCGCGCCCAGTTGGCGACTCGGCAGATTGAACTGGTGTGTCCTCATCGTAAAAACCGTGTGAGGCCAGCGACTCAAGACGGCCGTGCTCTCAGACGCTATGCGAGACGCTGGAAAGTGGAACGCAGCTTTAGTTGGTTGTTCAACTTCCGACGGCTTGTTGTGAGATACGAAAGATATAGTCATTTGTTTTTGGGATTCGCACAACTGGCGTGCGTGTTCACTATCCTTAACAAGTTATGAAACCACCTCTAATATGGATCAGGTCAGTGCATTAGCGTTGATAAGTGTTCTCTTCTCTTATTAAAACAATGATCGACGTCGTTTTTTCTCCTCTGCGCCTTCGCACCTTGGCGTGATTTTTATTTTCCACCCTGAAGAACAATCCCACATCGCGCATGCCGACTCGGAGATTCGGCCTACGGCAACCCGTTCACTGGCTCTGTTTAAATCTGTGAAAATCCGTTTTCTCCGCGTCATCCGTGTTCTACTTCTACCCATGATCATTGAATCAATATGCTTCGCAATACTCACCTTGCCAAACTCTCCCTACCAGAGTTAGCGTTCGGAGTTCGTTAATGTTGGCCGTGGTGCATTTCATGCACCCTACGAATCACTGTTTCAGCTGTAGGGTGCACGCAGTGCACCACGAAATAGATCACGCATCAACTCGATCTTTGGCAATTAGAACGTCATTTAAAACCGGTCACGTGTTTACCAATGACGACCACTGCAACGTGAGAAAGGAGGCGATTTCGCGTGGCGTGGAAAATGTGCACCGTCAAAAAACAACGTCTTGTCAAAACGAAGCAATCGACGCAACTCGCTATCCGCATTCAACTTGCTCAAGAGTATCGAAGAGTATCAGTCAAGGGTATCCAACAGTATCGGCCAAGATTCCTCAAGAGTATCGCCAAGTGTGTCCCAAAATCTGGAAATCTTGACACCTTGAATCGGCGGTTGAGTGTTCGGGAACGAGGGGCGACTTAACTCGATGATTTTGTGGATTCCGTATTCGATGATGCCACGGGTGCTCGACTGCTCCAGGATGGACCGATCGATTGTGATTCATCCTCCGCGGATCACTGCAACACCGTCAATCATTCTCGGGGTACTGAACCAGCGTCAGCACGTTTTTGTCGGGATCGGAGAAGTGTCCGAGGATACCACCCCAAGGCTGTGAAGCGGGAGGCTCGTCAAAGTGGACCCCTTTTTTGACCAGTTCCTGATGGGCCGCATAGATGTCGTTGACGGCAAACGAAACGCCGGTAAAGACACCGACCAATGTCCGTTCTTCTTCACTCTCCACTTCGTCATCCAGTTCCAGAATGATCGTGATTCCACCTGCATCGAGAACCGCGTAGCCGGTTTCAATGTCCGAATCGAGGAGTGGCTGGCCGAGCGTTTCGGAGTAGAACGGGATGGATCGTTCGAGGTCGGTCACAAAAATACGAATGGAATCAACAGACAGTTCCACGGATGTTTCTCCTGAGATGAAATGAGCGAATATCGGCTATGTTGGTCCACAGAAGTCATTCCGACAAGGAACAGGCGAGGTTTTTATGGTTTCCGTCGGCTTTTCCGGCGAGAATCACTGATCGATGGCGGTCAGACTTGCTCAGCCCCCGGCATTTGCGAGAATGCTTTGATCGATAACGCGATCCCCTATCACTCTGAACCCTAATAGCTTGAGACGACAATGCGTGTTTTATCTGGAATTCAACCGACTGGCCGATTTCACTGGGGCAATTACTTCGGTGCGATTTCACAATACATTGCGCTGCAAGGGAACGAGCAATCGTTCTACTTCATTGCCGACTATCATGCCCTCACGACGGTCCGCGACCCCGAGGCTCTCAAAGGCTTCACGCAAGATGCGGCGATTGACCTGTTGGCTCTCGGGCTCGATCCCGATCAAGCGACACTGTTTCGACAGTCGGATGTCCCCGAAGTGACCGAACTGACCTGGTTGCTGATGACCATCACGCAGATGCACCTGCTCGAAAAATGTCATGCTTTCAAAGACAAGAAAGAAAAAGGGATCGCCGCCGATGCCGGACTGTTCACCTATCCTGTGTTGATGGCAGCCGACATTCTGTTGTACGACTCCGACATCGTCCCGGTCGGACAGGATCAGATCCAGCATATTGAAGTGACCCGCGATCTCGCTCAACGGTTCAATCACATTTATGGAGAAGAGTGTCTGACGCTGCCCGAAGGTCGCGTTCTCGATGCCTCGGCCAAAGTGCCGGGAACCGATGGTGAGAAGATGTCGAAGAGTTACGACAATACGATTCTCGTCTTTGAAGAGACGCCGAAGAAACTCAAAAAGAAAATCATGTCGATCAAAACCGACTCGAAAACGGTTGAGGATCCCAAAGTTCCCGAGACCTGCCCGGTCTTTCAGCTCTATCAACTTTTTGCAGACGATAACCAGCAAGCCGAGTTGGCGGACCGTTATCGTGCGGGAGGCATGGGATACGGCGACGCCAAGAAGACTCTGCTCGAAGCGGCAACCGCCCATTTTGCAGAAGCGACTGAAAGGCGGGAGAAGTTTGTGAATGATCCCGAGACGGTGGAAGACATTTTGCAGGCAGGAGCCAAACAGGCTCGTGCGAAAGGACTGGAAGTCCTCGAACGTGTTCGCACCGCGTGCGGCTTAAAGTCGCGAGGATAAAGATGAACGAGGTCAGCGCCCAACCAGAGCCAACAAACTCGCCATCAAACGGCTCTTCGTTGCGGATTGTCAAATGGTTGGTGTCGACATTCGGTGGGGCTGTCGCATTGACGATCTTGAGTGGCTCCGCAACGCCTCGTGTTCGCCTCTTATTTCTCGCACCCTTGACTATCGGGGCTTTCACCGCGGTGGGAGCAATCTGGTTACTCATCAAGTTTGACCTCAATCATGACATGAAAAACTGGATGGTCGGTTGGATCACACTGCTCGCCATCGGTGTCACTTTTGGCACTACGGCACTAGCTTACAAGAATTGGAAAGACAGTCTGAAGTCACAACGCGCTGCACTGATGAGACAAATCAACACGATGGCCGAGAACGCAGAAGACCCGGAAGTATTTCAACAAGAACGACGTGCAATGATGCTGGCCTTTCAAGAGAAAACATCGTTTACTGCCTATCTTTCTTATCGACTGCAAAGCTTTGCCAGACAGATGGGACGGCGAACGGTCTGGGCGCCCCCGATCCCCGAACTGATCTTACTCGGCGAACAATTTCTGTCGGGTGTCGCAGCGTTGTTTCTCAGTATTAACGCATACAACCATGAGAAGAAGTTACATCACGAGGAGCAGACGGCATGATTCTGGGACTCGGAACCGACATCGTTGAAATTGTTCGTGTGGGTGAAATGATCGAACGGCATGGAGAACATTTTCTCCAACGTGTCTACACCGAAGAGGAGATCCGTTACTGCCAGGATCGCAAGAATGCCGCACAACATTTCGCGGGCCGCTGGGCCGCGAAAGAAGCCGTCATGAAATGCCTGGGGACCGGCTTCATTCGTGGGATTCGCTGGACCGAAATTGAAGTGGTCTCGCAAAGAAGTGGTGCCCCAAAAATGAAGCTGCATGGCGGGACGGGAGAGTTCGCCAACAAGCGAGGCATCAGCGAAGTCATCGTGACAATTTCACACTGTCGAAACTACGCCACGGCAACTGCCATCGCACTACCGGGCAGTTAAAGGTTCACTCGTCATCACTCTTCCACTGTTTGACCTGGGGTAACTCATGTTGTTCGAGCATGTCCAGCAACTCTTTCGGATCGTCCGACACCACGAACAACTCGCGGTTATCGTCTTTCACAAATCCTTCCGCAATTGCATGATCGATCTGTTGTAAGAGCGGATCGAAGTACCCACGCACATTCAAGATGCCCACATTCTTTCGATGCAGTCCCAATTGAGACCAGGTGAGGATCTCAAAGAGTTCTTCAAATGTCCCCAATCCGCCGGGCATTGCGACGAACACATCAGACATTTCTTCCATCAACGCTTTTCGCTCATGCATGGTCTCAACAATGTGTGTTTCCGACATCGATTGATGCATCACCTCACGACCTGATAAGAACTTCGGGATCACGCCGATCACCGTACCGCCGGCAATCAAGGTTCCTCCTTCATTGAGCACCGTATCGGCCACCACTCCCATCAAGCCAATCGAGCCGGCTCCGAAAACCAGTTCCATGTTGCGTGCAACCAGTTGTCGGCCCAGTTCTTTAGCCGCTTCCCGGTACGCGGGATGATCGCCAGTCTTCGAGCCGCAGTAGATACAGATACGTTTCATAATGAGGATTTAGGAGTCAGGATTCAGGAATTAGTCTTTTGAAATCATACCCATTATATCTGTGTACCCACAAAAAACACCCGCTGGAGCTTAATAGCTGCAGCGGGTGGAAATTCTCAGGAGTCAATCTCAGGATGTCTTCAAAACTTACATTGAAAAGAAGCCATTGGCTTCGAGATAGTCGAGGACTTCTTGTGCCAAGGTTTCGACATCTTTGCTGTCGGAATCGAGGACAAGTTCCGCTTTTTCAGGTTCTTCGTAAGGAGCATCGATTCCGGTGAAACCTTTGATCTCTCCGGCACGAGCTTTCTTGTACAAGCCTTTGGGATCGCGAGCTTCGCAAGTTTCCAATGAAGCTTTGACGTAGATTTCGACGAACTGACCGTCATCGAGGATCTCGCGGACTTTATCGCGGTCTTCCCGGTAAGGTGAGATGAAGGCGGTTGTGGTGATCGTTCCGGCGCTGGCAAACAACTTGGCCACTTCCCCGATGCGACGAATGTTTTCCGTACGATCTTCAGGAGAGAAGCCGAGGTTTTTGTTGAGTCCCATGCGGATGTTGTCACCATCGAGGACAAAGCTGTGTTTGCCCGCTTTGTGAAGCAAGTGATCAACCACATTGGCGACGGTGCTTTTTCCACTGCCCGAAAGTCCGGTGAACCACAGCACGGCCCCTTTGTGTCCGTTCAGTTGACAGCGATCTTCCGTACTGACGGCATGTTCGTGCCAAGTGACATTGGTTGCTTTTTGTTCAGTCATCTCTTCGTCCTTCGATTGATTTGTAAGGGTTATGGGGATCGTGCAGTTCATCGGATCGTAGTAGATCGGCACGCCATTGAAAAGCCAACCGGACAAGGAAACCCTGTATCCCGGCGAACTGGTCAGATGGTGGGAAGGCTGTTATTCTGAGGGTTAAACGAAGAAATTCCTGTACAGATTGAGAGAGTCGCCGTGAGTGGACCCAACTTTGAGAAAATCGAACTGATCCCGGCCATTGCTCAGGATGAAGCGTCCGGCGATGTTCTGATGATGGCCTACATGAATAAAGAGTCGTACGAAGAGACTCTGAAAACCGGCCGCGTCTGTTATTTCAGTCGTTCTCGACAGAAGTTATGGCGCAAAGGCGAAGAGAGCGGCAACGTCCAAGAACTGAAATCCATTTATTACGACTGCGATGCCGATACGATCCTCGTGAAAGTGAATCAAATTGGCGGAGCCGCCTGCCATACCGGTTATCGAAGCTGCTTTTTCACACAAATCGATCCCGCCACCGGCGAGACTTCCGAAGTCGGCGAGCGTGTGTTTGATCCCAAAGAAGTTTATAAGAAATAGTACGGCGGGTGGCTTACACTCACTAAATCACATCCCTAAAATTGAAAACCTCCTCACCCCGGCCCTCTCCTCCAGAGGAAGAGAGGGTGGCACGCAGGTAGGACTATCGAAAGCAAATCGAGGTACTACCAAGTCCTTCTCCTCCTCAGGAGGAGAAGGTGGCCGAAGGGCGGATGAGGAGGCTCAATAGTCACGCACAGCCCGTTCCACCGGCCACGCCATCACAAACACATCAATCTGAACCAGACCGCGATGCTGACGCATCACGGCAATAACCACACAGGTCACCGACCATGTCCGACAATGTTTTGAAACTTGGAATTCCCGCGGGCTCCTTGCAAGAAGCCACCGCCGAACTGATGAAAAAAGCAGGCTACAACCTGAAGTTTTCCTCCCGGTCCTATTTTCCTGGCATCGACGACAACGAGATCGAATGCTTACTCATCCGGGCTCAGGAAATGGCCCGTTATGTCGATGAAGGAATTCTCGATGCGGGATTCACCGGACACGACTGGATCCTCGAAACCGGTGCCGACGTTCACGAGATCAGCGAACTGATGTTCTCCAAGGTTTCACGCCGTCCAGTTCGTTGGGTTCTCTGCGTTCCCAATGATTCCCCAGTACAAGATGTCAAAGATCTGGAAGGCAAACGAATCGCGACCGAAGCAGTCGGCTTGACCAAGCGGTTCCTCGAAGAGCACGGCGTGACGGCAAAAGTCGAATTCTCTTGGGGGGCAACCGAAGTGAAACCTCCCGAGTTGGCTGATGCCATCGTCGAAGTGACCGAGACCGGCAACTCATTACGAGCCAACAATCTACGGATCGTCCACGAGATCCTGCAAAGCACAACTCGTTTCATTGCCAACAAAAATGCCTGGCAAAACGACTGGAAGCGTCAGAAACTCGAAAACATCGCGCTCATGCTCGATTCGTGTCTCGCCGCCGAAGGTAAAGTCGGCATGATGATGAACATTCGCCGTGCTGATCTGGAAGAGATCCTCAACATCCTTCCCGCCTTGCAAACACCGACAGTCTCCTCTTTGTCGGATCCCGATTGGGTCGATGTGAACACGATTCTCGATGAATCGGTCGTGCGGACGATTGTGCCACAACTGAAAGCCGCCGGTGCCCGTGGCATCGTCGAGTACGGAATCAATAAGATTATCGAATAACAGATAAAGTTTTGAGCCGCTGGCGCAAGCTAGCCGGGCCTTATTTGCATCTGTTCCGTTTTGTGCTGGGACCAGTCCCAGCCTACAGCTGGAATTCATTCCGACGCTTGCGGCACACCGTTTGGCGAGCAAACGGTGCTACCCGATGTTGTTGGGTGACGCATTGATTTCACTCAGCCGTGGGCAGTTTCACAATTACGCTGATGCCGATGCAGGCGAGAAGCGAGATCGCGACTTTCGGCCAAATCGACAGGCTGGAGAAGGTGATCGTCAAGCTGATAGCCAAGATCACAAAGATGACGGCTTTCAATTTTGTGTAGCGACGAATGCCACCACTCTCTTGCCAGTCACGGAGGATCGAACCGAATAACCGTGAGCGAAGAAGTGCCGCGTTCAGTTTTGGTGAGGTCCGCAGCAAAAAGAAGCTGGTCAACAATAAAAACGGCGTCGCCGGTAATCCCGGTAGCAATGCGCCGAGAACCCCCAACGTGAAAAAAAGACCGGCACCCACCAGATAGCAAACTCGTCTCATCCCGCTGACTGTTGGGAGAGGCCGAGTTGGTTGGGGAGTGGTTGGTTCAACCGCATCAACCTCCGTCGGCAATCGATTGATACCGGAGGTCGTTTCGGTTTCAGACTGTCTTCGAGCCGGTTTGATCATCGAAAGCATTGAATTGAGTGAAAAGGCATAAGCGAAGTACCGTAACAGATCTTATCGATTCACCGAGTTCCCGGACAGTCAGAGCGAATTTCGCGAGATTCCACCAAGACTTAAACTCCCGGATAGACACCTGCCGCGATCAAAACGACGATCAATCCCGTGACTGCCATGGCGGCAGAAAGCGGCGTGATGAATTTGAGGCCCTCTTTTTCAGTCATGCCGCTCATACGGGTGATAACCCAGAAGCCGCTGTCGTTCATCCAGGCGATCGGTTTGGAGCCACAACCAATCGCCAAGGCAATGTAGACCGGGTGAACACCGAGGATCCCTTCGCCAACCAGTGGTGAGAAGAGCCCCACTGCTGTGATCATGGCGACCGTCGAAGAGCCTTGCGCGGTGCGGATGGCTGTCGTGATGAGGAATGCCAGAGTGAGGATGAGCGTGGGGGAATGTAAGGGCAATTCTTGAACGAGTGAGGCGACGCCGGTCATTTTCAGCATTTGACCAAACGCACCGCCTGCGGAGGTGATGAGAATGATGACGCCGGCACCGGCTAAAGAGGATTGCATGGACGATGAAAATTCGTCTTTAGTCAGGCTCGATTGTTTGAGCAATACGCCGATGGCGATGATGGCAGAGATCACCAAAGCAATGTTCTTGTCAGCGACTGTTTGCAGGATCAGCATGACGGTGGGATCGAGTCCCGAGAGAAACGGTTTGGCAATCGTGAACCCGCCGATAAGAAAGACCGGCAGCAAAACCGGTAATAATGAAAGACCGATGGGAGGCAGCGTGGATTCGTCACGTGATGAGAGTTTTTCCAGATCGGCCAGTGATAAGTCGGGGGTGTCTCTCAAAGGCAATTCAGACATGCGATTGATCCAGTGGCACCAGAAGAAACCGACCGTGCTGGTGCAAAGTCCCACGCCACAACCGGCAATGATCATCAAGCCCAGATTCACCTTTAGCTCGGTGGCGACCAAAAGTGGTCCGGGGGTGGGGGGGACGAGAGAGTGTGCCATCGTGCCGCCAGCAACAATCGCCAGGACGTACAAGAGATAATTTTTCCCGGTGCGCAATCTCATCGCCTTGCCGATGGGTATCATCAGATAAAACACAGTATCGAAGAAGACAGGGATGGCGAGCAGGAAGCCGCTGAAGATGAAGGCTTGAGGGGCGCGTTTTTCACCAACAGTGGCCAATGTCGAACGCACAATGCGGTCGGCCGCTCCGCTATCTAGTAAACATTTCCCGATGATCGAGGCCATCGCGATAATGATGCCGATCTTTCCGGCAGTCGAACCGAACGCCTCCGCGAGTCGCGACCCGATGGTGATCAATGCCGATTTTTGCGCCGCCACAAACTTGTCGGGAGCGATGACCAGATCGGACTTTTGATAATCGTCTTGAGAGTAGTCATCGGTGAAGGCGATGCGGATGGATTTGCTCTGACTCTCTTCATCGATCAGATGTTCGGTGGTTTTGAGTGTGGCAATTTTCATGTACGGTTCTGAAGCAGCAGATTGTCGGACAATCAGCCAGAGGGAATCAACAGGTGAAGTGGCGTGAGAGACTTTGAGCTCGATGCCTGTATCGCTGACCGAAGCCACTTTCACATCGTTATCGCCAACGGCAAAATTTTCGAGATTTGTGCGTGGCGTCAACACGGCGACAATGAGGGCTCCGATGACCAATGCCAGAAATGCATTCAGGCGAAAGAGCAGGATGGAGCCGACAACGGTGACAATGCCAGCCAAGACGATGACTAGAATCAGTGTAGTGGGAGACATGATATGTAGAACGCTGGAAGGAGAATGATGGGAAGGCCTCTCACACAATGCCGATTTCTTGCTCAAAATGCCAAAAAAATAAAACGATTCGTGCGGATCTCGGGTAAAAAAAGGAGGAAATGTCCGCAACTTCTTCGCGGAAGCGGTGTTTGACTACGAGAGACTTCAGGTCGGGCCTGTCTTCTACGACCTTCTGCAACCCACAGGTGAACATAATGATTGCCCATTCGGTACTGAAAAGAACTTGCTTGATCGCGGGAATCGCGATGAGTTTCATTGGCTCACAGGCGTTTGCCGCTGTCAATTTTGCCAAGGTGACGCCGGAATCTGCTGGTGATGTGTCGCGAGAGCTGGATCGACGGGCGGCCGAGCATCTGGAAACGATGAATGTTCTTCCCGCTTCTGTGTCGAATGACGAAGACTTTCTACGCCGGGTTTCTCTCGACTTGACCGGCGTTCCCCCGACGGCGGGAGAAGTGACACTCTTTAGCTTCAATCCCTCCTCTCAAAAACGGTCAGAATTGATCGACCAACTTCTGGCATCCGATGCGTATTCAGACAACTGGTCGCGATACTGGCGCGACGTGATATTCTCACGGGCGACCGACGAGCGAACACGACGCTATCAACCTGTTTTTGAAAGCTGGTTAAAAGAACAACTTGCCGACAATCAGTCTTGGGATGAAATTGTCACACAACTGCTGACAGCCACCGGCGATGTCTCTGAAGAAGGTTCGACCGCATTGATGATGGTGCATGGTGGACAACCTGCCGAGATTGCTGCCGAGGCATCGCGCATCTTTCTGGGAATCCAGATTCAATGTGCGAACTGTCACGACCATCCGACCGATCAATGGAAACGGAAAGACTTTCACGAATTGGCGGCCTATTTCACGCGGGTCCAGTTTCGTCAGCAGATGGACGGTGATCGTCGGACGTTTGTCGTTTCGTCTATGGAACAAGGACCTCGTCGTGGTGGGGCGCAGGATTTAATCAATAATGCGGATCGTATTGTGCGATTGATGGACCGCAATGGCGACGGCAAATTGTCCAAGGCGGAAGCCGGAGAGAGTCCGATCTCTCGCTTGTTTGATCGTTTGCTTGAAAATATTGACGCCGACAAAGACGGAATGTTGACGGTCGAAGAGATGAAGAACATCCCGAATATGGAACGTCCTGGGCAAGGGAGTGCAGAATATTTTATGCCCGATCTGAACGATCCCTCTTCGCAGGGAACTCCCGTTCATCCGGTCTTTTTCGTGAATGCAGAAGCCGCTCCGCAAGAGATGTCCGATGTTGCCCGACGGACTTTTCTGGCCGAAACATTGACGGCACCCGACAACCCCTGGTTTGCTCGTGCCTTTGTGAATCGGATGTGGTCAGAGCTGACTGGTTCCGGTTTCTACATGCCGATTGACGACATGGGGCCCGAACGAATTGCGTATGCTGATGAAATGCTGGACATTTTGGCGGGGCAGTTTGTGGCTCACAATTACGACATCAAGTGGTTATTGAAAACGATTGTATTGACCAACACCTATCAGCGAGCGTTGAGTGCCGATTCTGAGACAATGTTTGCATCGGGCTCACCGACACGTTTGCGAGCCGATGCGTTGTACGATTCGTTTGTGAAAGCCCTGGGGCTGGAAACCAATCCAAACTTCGTGGCTCTGCGACGACGTACCGGTATGGGCGGACCGTTGGGATACTTTCGTACGCCACGTTTTCAGTTCACGCAATTATTCGAGTACGATCCTTCGATGCCTCAATCTGACGTGACCGGCACGATCCCTCAAGCGTTGTTTCTGATGAACTCACAAGAAGTGGAAAATGCGATTCAGGCAACACGCGGCGGGAAACTGTCGGAAATCATGCAGCGGTTTGAGAAGGATGACGATGTGACACGCGAACTGTATTTGACCGTTCTGTCTCGTCAACCAACTGAAAGCGAACTCAAAATTGCTCGCGATTACTTGCAGGAAGTCAAAGACCGTCGCGAAGCCTTTGAAGATTTGTACTGGTCGCTACTTAATTCGACCGAGTTTCTGACCAAACGCTAAGCGACGATTCGCTCGAATTGAATCTGACCTACCAAAACTCCACGGGCCTTTTTTAGAAAGCCTGATCTTATGAAAACTTCACTGCATCAAAATTTGCAATTCTCACGACGCGGTCTGACTCGTCGAAGTTTTGTTCATACCGTTTCGGCCACTGCCGCAGCCACCGGTTTACTGAGTTTGCAAGACATGATGAGTCTGCAAGCCGCCGAACTGCGGAAGCGGGGCAAGAAGATGATTGTCTTGTGGATGCAGGGTGGTCCGAGTCAGCTTGAAACCTTCGATCCCAAATCGGATTCGAACATCAGCGGGCCGACCAAGTCGATCAAAACCGTCATTCCCGGAGTGGAAATTGCTCACGCTTGGCCAGAAACGGCCAAAGCTCTCGACAATGCCACCATCATTCGATCGATGACCAGTAAGGAAGGCAATCATCAACGAGCCACCTATCAGATGCACACCGGTTATTTACCATCGGGGAGTGTGAAACACCCCGGGCTTGGTGCGAACCTGGCCACCCACTTGGAAGATCCTGATTTTGATTTACCGTCGGTCGTTTCCATCGGTCGTCCGGCTTCGGGATTACACGCCGGACATCTCGGAATCAATTACGAGCCGTTTATCATTGATCGTCCCGGTGAGATGCCTAAGAATGTCGCAAAATCGGTCGAACAAGCCCGGTACGATCGTCGTCGCAGTTTGCTGGGACGTGTCGATTCCGAATTTGCCAAGTTGGGAGCAGGACAGGTTGTCGCCGATCATCAGAAAATGTACGGCAAAGCAGCACAAATGGTTGTCAGCAAGAATCTGGCGGCATTCAACTTGGAAGAAGAATCTCAGGGGCTGCGTGATTCTTACGGCGATACTGATTTTGGTCGCGGTTGTTTGTTAGCGCGTCGTCTGGTCGAAACCGGTGTTCCTTATGTGGAAGTCAATCATCGGAACTGGGATACCCATCAAGAAGGGTTTGAAGCAACCGATCGATTGGCGGGAGAAGTCGATCCAGCGTTAGCGACATTGCTGGTCGATCTGCAAACGCGCGGTATGTTGGAAGATACCTTGGTTGTCTGGATGGGGGAATTTGGACGGACACCTCGCATTAATCCTCGCACTGGCCGCGACCACTTCCCCCGAGCGTTTAACGCTCTGTTGGCCGGTGCGGGGGTGCGTGGGGGCCAAGTGATTGGCAGCACCACGAAAGATGGTTCGATGGTCGATGATCAACCGGTGACCATAGGCGACCTGTTCACTTCCATCTGTCACGCACTCGAAGTCGATCCCACCAACGAAACGATCAGCCCTTTGGGACGACCGATGAAGATTGTTGAAGAGGGCTCATTAGTCGATGGGTTGTTTGGATAGATTGTCGGCTGAGTCGCTACTGTCGGCGGAATCCTGAGCCGAAGTGATCAGAAAAGCAGGCTCTTTGGCGTATCTTCGGCTCGCGAAATTCAAGTGTGATAAACCGGACGCTAGCGCGTTCCGGCTGATTTCGTCGAAGGGTATTATCTCTCGATGAACCATCGGACGCTGACACCAGTCGCGTTCAAACCGCACGCTCGTTGATACTCAATCGACCCTTTAGTTCAGATTTGACGACCCACTCGTGGAATCCTCACCCGCGTTTTTCTGCTTCCGCTTCTTCTTTGGTTTAGAACGTGGTCGGAAATATTTACGAGATTCGTTGACGACCATTTTGCGCGGTGCCAAACGGCACAAGAGTGACAGGATATAGTTTTTCCAGCCCACAACAACGTAATGCTTCTTCTTTTCGAGTGAACGCAGTGCGAGTTTGACGACCTCTTCCGGCGTATGGGCAGACTGCCCCTTTAACCAACCCGGTACACCGGCGACTTCAAAGAATTCCGTTTCAGTCGGTCCGGGACAAAGAGCCAGCACGGTGATTCCGTAATCCTTGAACTCGGCCCACAACGCTTCACTGAAATGTATCACATAGGCTTTACTGGCGGCATATGACGCCATGTATGCGACCGGTTGAAACCCCGCGACTGAAGCAACATTGATGATGCCACCATGTCCGCGTTCAACCATCGGGCCTGCCAGCCGATAAGAGAGTTCGGTCAAGGCTGCAATGTTTAACTGGACCAGTTGGAAGATCTGTTCCTGATCGGTATCGGCAAATGTTCCCACTTGAGCAAAGCCGGCGTTATTGACCAACAGTTCCACTTCGATGTTTCGATTATTGATTTCCTCGACCAGTTTTTCGGGATGGCCGGGGACAGATAAATCGAGCGGGATGATTTCGCAGCGTGTGCCGTGACGTGTATCGAGTTCGTCGGCAAGTTTTCGCATTTCCTCTTCACGACGAGCGGTTAACACGAGGTGCATTCCGAGTCCCGCGAGTCGATGCGCGAACTCTTTGCCGATGCCTGAAGAGGCACCAGTCACCAATGCCCAGCGTTCCGCGTACGTGTCCAGCAAAAGGCCCGAACTCCCAAGAAGAGTCATAGATAAAGGCCAGTGTGCCAACCTTCATCCATCATGTTGACGATTCACAAAATGGTAACATATCTGGACTTCGGGAAAAAGAGGTTGTCCAGGCAATTCGATTGTTTGTGGCCGGTTTCTTGATCTCTCCTTGCAATTGTATACTGTGCAATTAACGATAATCAGCTTTGACGGTTGAGCAAATTTCTTGATCAACTCTGAATCGACCATGCATGATCGACCTGTTCATCCGCCCTTCGGGCATCTTCTCCTCCCTTAAATGGAGAAGGGATTGATCAACTTCGATCTATTGACTCCGCGGAGTGATTTTCGATCAATGACGCAAGTCAAGTTTCGAGTGACATCTCTGCATGCCACCCTCTTCTCCTTTGGAGGAGAGGGCCGGACTGAGGAAGAAACGAATCCTGAAATCTGGTCTCGACTCCCAGGCTGTGCTGGAATGTTCGTTGAAAAATGTGTTTCTGTTTCCTGATAAGTCTGAGCCATTATGAATATGAATCCCTCTCTCACTCGTGAAGAAGTCAGAAATATCGATCGCGTTGCCATTGAGGAACTGGGACTTCCAGGAGTTGCCCTCATGGAAAACGCCGGGCGAGGTGCGGCAGAACTGTTGTTAAAACAGGAGGGAGTGAGCCGTGTTGTTGTTTGTGCGGGAGGAGGGAACAACGGTGGTGATGGATTTGTCATCGCCCGACATCTGATGTTGGCGGGTTGCCAGGTTGAAGTGTGGTTGTTCTCGCCTTCTGAAAAATTAGCGGGAGATGCGTTGACCAATTATCAGGTCGCATTGCGGTTGGGGATTTCGATCCAGGAGTGCAATGCGGATGCTGTCGATGCTTCTTTTGAAAAGAGTCTCGAAGAATCGGATTGGATTGTCGATGCACTTTTCGGGACCGGTTTGAGTTCCGAGGTTCGACCGACTTTCATCCACTTGATTGAGAAGATTAATGCCGTTAACACTCCCGTTTTATCAATCGATATCCCTTCAGGTTTGGATTGCGATTCTGGCACTCCGTGGGGAGTCTCCATCAAAGCGGAGATAACGGCTACACTTGTGGCCAAAAAAATTGGCTTTGAAAAGCCGGGAGCAGATGAGTGGACCGGTCGCGTCGAAGTGATTTCGATTGGTGTCCCTTGGGACTTAGGGCGAAATGGATGAGTTCGGGGGTGGTCTTTGGTTATTCTTCGGCTTGCTTGATCGTGTTGCGATGCGTACGCTTGTTGTGTTCATTCGCCTTCTGAAATCTCTGGACCGTCTCGATTGTGATGTGGGCTTTTCATGGAAGACAAGTATTGGTTTCTGAAACAATGCAGCTTGTTTGAGAAACTTTCTCCCAATCAGATCGAGCAGGTGGAATCGCAATCGCGGATGCGAAAGTTCTCCAAAGGATCACTCGTCTATCTCCCTTCTGACCAAAGTGAATCTGTGCTGCTGCTGATTTCTGGTCGTATCAAGCTGTACCACCTGACACCTGACGGCAAACAAGCCTTGCTGGCGTTGATTGATCCGGGAGAGTTATTTGGAGAATTGGCGGTATTGGAGGGAGGGACTCGGGAAGAGTTTGCCGAGGCGATGGATTCTGCTCAAGTGGTCGCCATTCCAAGGAGTGTCATTCACGACTTGATGGAGAATCACGCAGGTGTTTCTCTTGGTGTCACACGCTTGTTGGGCTTGCGGAGACGGCGCGTGGAACGACGTTTGAAGTCGCTTTTGTTTCGCTCCAATCGTGAGAGATTGGTGCATTTGCTGGTCGAGTTGTTAGAAAAATATGGTCAACACGAGGAAGAGGGGGTCCGCATTGCGATTCGACTTTCTCACCAGGATCTGGCCAACATCATCGGCAGTACCCGTGAAACAGTGACGGTGTTGTTGGGAGAATTGGGATATGACCGGTTATTACTCATCAAGAAACGAAAAATTTATGTTCCCGATCCTGCACGGCTCGCTGAGAGTATCGGCTTGAGTCCCCCCGCTGATTTCGGGGGAGAATAAATCATCGTAAACTTCTATCAAAAAAGAGTTTGCGTGATGACTGTTTGGGCAGCGTTTTAGATTTCCGCAGTCAGTTGAGCTGAGAAGTTGAGTTTGTGAGTCATTTCACAGACAAATTTTGGCCAAGTGCCGATATTCAATTATTGAATCAGGCAGTTTTTGGTAGACAGAGATGAGTTCTGTCAGGAGTTGAGAATCATGACGAATCAAAATCAAAACGACGATTCACAATCGGGTGATCAATCCTGGACGCCTTGCAATCAAGGTGCGATCTCGGGATTGGTCAGACGGCTGAAACAACAACGCCAAAGACAACAACTGACCAAAGTCGCTTTGACGGCAAGTTGTGTTTTGTTGGGGCTGTTTCTTGGAAACCAGTTTTGGTTCTCGCCGACCAGCCTCTCACACGATCAAGTGTCTGAACTTGCAGAATCGTTCATTAACGGCGATCTTGATGCTGAGACGACCAAACTTGTGGAAGCTCACATCGCCGTATGTCCTCGTTGCGAGCACCTTCTTGAGGATCGTGCGGTGAGACAAAGCCAAGCCCGATTGATCATGCCGGACGACTCGGTCGTTATGATCGAGTGGCCCACTGACACACTCGTTGCGTCTTCTCGCTAGCCTGATGATTGCGGTTCTGTTTTCCGACCGTAATATCCTTCAACGCTGAGACCGGTGCTTGTCCTGACCGTCTCGACGATTTGATCGACCTCTTCGTCATCAAGGTTGGACACAATACTTTCTGCCGGAGATCTGGCGACCGTATAGATCTGAATCAGTTTCAATTGGCCGCCTGCTTGAGTGATTTCATTCAGGCGATTGCAGTACGCTTCGATCTCAGCCTCTTCAGGAGGTGTTCCATTCACTTTCATGAACAGTGACTGAATGACGAGAGGACGAAGGAGTGCTGCTTCGAGAATATTGTCAAGAACTTGCTGAAACGGAATCTTGGTGCGCTCGATCAGGTGATAATACTGTTCTGTTCCTGCATCGAGTTTTGCCCAGATCTCTCCCTGATTGGCGTCCATGAGTTCCAATCCACGTTTGACGACGGGACGATGAAACATGCTGGCATTGGTGATCAGGACGAGCTTTGTCTCGTCCGATTTGTGCTTTGCTTTGAGATCGGCGACCTGCGAAATAATCTCATCGAAATTTCTATAGGTGGTCGGTTCACCGTCTCCCGAAAATGCAATGTCATTCAGGCGTTTCAGGTTCTCTGGAACATCGGCAAATTTTGGATGCTGATAAATTTCGCCAGAGACGATGATGGATAATAGTTCGTCCAATTCCTGAAGAACAGCCGGTAAATCGACAAAGGTCGTTTCGGTTTCCACGCGACGATTGACCTGACAATAAATGCAATCGAAGTTGCAAACTTTGTCGGGATTCAGATTCACGCCGAGAGAAAGACCCTTGCTGCGTCGTGACAAAACTGGATAGACAAAGCGATTCTGTTCGTACTTTCGGGAATGATCTGAATGAAGTGGCGTGACGAAGTCGTTCATGACGGTATTGTAACGAGACGGTGTTTACAAAATAATGTGGGTCGTCCCAATAGGACACGCAGACGGTCTTACGGTTCGTCCAGACTGAAATCTTCAGGTTCCCAATCAATGGTCGGATACTGGGGATTCATGTCTCGCAAGGTTTCGACAATCGTTTTGCAGATGATCCAGTTGCGATACCATTTTTGATCCGACGGAATGGCGAACCAGGGAGCATGTTCCGTGCTGCATTTTTCCAAAGCATCTTCGTAGGCAGTTTGATACTTCGCCCAGTGTTTGCGGTGTTCGAGATCATGAGGCGAAAATTTCCAGCGTTTGTCAGGATTCTCCAGACGCTCGCGGAATCGTTTCAGTTGTTCTTCGGGAGAGATGTGCAGAAAAAACTTGAGAATTCGAGTGTTGTTGTGCGTCAGGAGAGACTCAAATTGATTGAGCAGCTCGTATCGTTCCGACCAGACTTCTTTGGGGGCGATTTTTTCAACTCGCACGACCAGAACATCTTCGTAGTGGGAGCGATTAAAGATGCCAATCATTCCTCGACCAGGAGTTTCACGATGAATACGCCATAGAAAGTCGTGCTTGAGTTCGCGGTCGGAGGGCTGTTTGAAGGAAGCAACATGAACACCTTGCGGATTGACGCCTCGAAACACATGGCGAATGGTTCCATCTTTGCCGCCGGTATCCATCGCTTGTAGCACAACTAACAAAGACTGTTTCCCCTCGGAGTACAATTTTCGTTGCCATTCCGCGAGTTCTATTCTTAACTCAGGCAGTTCGGCTTCTGCCTGTTCGCGGTTATCGTGAAAGTCTTTTCCGCGAGTGGAGAAGCCTTTCAGGTCGATTTTTTTTCCGGGAGGGATGATGTGTGGATGTGCCATATGACTTACTCGGGTTGCGACGATGGGTCTGTTTGCGAGGGAGTGTCGGTAGAGTCTGCGTCGAGTTCCTTGGTTTTCCAAAGATGTTCGTATTTCTGTGCCAGATTGAGTTTTAAGTCAGACCAGCGATCAATCTTGAGAGAGAAGTGGGCAATCGCTGTGGTCGAAAACTCGACAAAATCCGCCGACCATTGAAAGACCAACTCTTCCAATCCGGGGTTATGGCCAACGATCATCACCGAGTCGTGTTTATCATCGGTTTCCCGGATGACGCGAACGATTGTTTTGGGAAGTGCATGATAAAGTTCGTCGCGCAGTTCCAGTTCGGGAGGTTCGGGAAACTCAGTGAGAAGGAGTTCGGCGGTTGCATGGGCACGTTCGGCAGTGGAAGAAACGATGTGTGCCGGAATCACTTGCTGTTCTCGCAAATGTCGTCCCATTCGAAGTGCGGCTTGTTGACCGCGTCGTTTGAGAGGGCGATCAAAGTCGGAGAGTCCTTTGTCTCTCCAACTCGATTTGGCATGACGCATCAGCAGCAATTGTTTCACGTTTACATCCTGTTCGAGTCGCTGCCCGGTGCTTGGTGAGGTTGAAAGACAGTTCGTGACGTTTGTAATGCTCGGCTGGCGGCTTCACATGCTTCCTGATAGAGCACGTCCTGACATCGCAACTCTGCTTTTTTCCCTCGACGCAAGCGTTTGTATTTTCCGTTTGGTTTTAATTCGTGAGACTTCACATTGTCTCGAAAGTAGATTTTCAAGGTGTCGAGTAATCGATCGCGGTGATCGCTGTCTTCGACGGGAACCATCAATTCGAGGCGGCGGTCGAGGTTTCTCGGCATCCAGTCGGCACTCGATATATAGACGAGATCATCGCCTCCTTGATGGAAGTAAAGGATGCGGGCGTGTTCCAGAAAACGGTCGATGATGCTGATGACCTGAATGTTCTCACTCAAATCATTGACGCCCGGACGCAGTGCACAAGCTCCCCGAATATTCAGGCGGATTTTGACACCCGCCTGCGATGCCCGGTAGAGTGCTTCGATGATTTCTGGATCGACGAGCGTATTCACCTTGGCAATAATCTCCGCTTTTTGACCCTGTTTTTTTCGTTCGGTTTCCCCGTCGATCAATTCTATCAATCGGGTGCGAATCGTTGTGGGTGCCGCTTCCAGTTTGCTGTAGAGATGTGGCTGTGAATATCCAGTAATGGCGTACATGAAACTGGTGGCATCGTCTCCCAGATCGTCATCGCTTGTGAACAAGCTGGCGTCAGAATAAATGCGAGCTGTGGCTTCGTTATAGTTGCCGGTCGCAAAATGCATGTAACGACGGATACCTTGCGGTTCGCGACGAACGACGACACAAACCTTGGCGTGGGTCTTCAATCCCTGCACGCCGTAGATCACTTGCACGCCTGCTTGTTCCAGATTTTTGGCCCACTCGATATTTCTGGCTTCGTCAAAGCGGGCTTTGAGTTCCACGACTGCCGTGACATACTTGCCTTTCTTGGCGGCATTCATCAGCGCTTCGACAATCGGACTGTTGCGAGAGGTGCGGTAGAGCGTTTGTTTGATCGCCAGAACATCCGGGTCGTTGGCGGCTTGTTCGATAAAACGTATAACCGGCTGGAAACTTTCGTAGGGATGGTAGAGCAGTAAATCTTTTTCAGAAATCAGGTCGAATAGATTATCGGTGGGACCGATTCTGGGTGATTGTTGTGGAGGCCAATCTTTAATCTTTAATTCTTCGAATCCCGAGAGCCCCACTAACTCCCAGAAGGCGGACATGTCCAACGGACCAGCGACACGGTAGAGTCCCGAATCGGCCAGTTCCAGTCTTGCTTGCAGCATCTCTACCAATTCGTCAGAGACATCGTCGGAAATCTCCAGACGAATGCACTCGCCTTCTTTTCGTGCTTCCAACATACCTTCCATCTGTGTCATCAGATCGGCTGCTTGATCTTCGCGTAAGCTGACATCGGCGTTTCTTGTGATCCGAAAGGGGACACATTCCTCAATCGATTCCCCAGCGAAAAATTCGTCGGCAAACATCGCGACGATTTCTTCGAGAAGAATGTATTCGTAGCCGCCGTCCGAGGGGAGTGTGACAAATCGTAACGAGTACGAGTTGAACGGAATGACGGCCAGTTTGGGAACAGGTTGACCTTCGTCATCGGTTTCTGTCGATGCCAATCGCACACAGACGCTCAATGATTCCTGGACGAGCAGCGGGAATTCTTCATCGAGAGCGGCACGCATCGGTGTCAGAACAGCATGAATTTCTGTACGAAACAGTTCTTTGACAAACCGTAACTGTTTTTCGGAGAGGTCGGAGCGTGTGCGTCGTCGAAGTCCCGCTGCGGTCAAGCCGGGTTCGACTTCGGTCAGGAAACAAGTGGTCTGTTCCTGGACCATCTGTTGAGTGCGTTTACTGATTTGTTTCAATTGTGCTGAGGGAGTCAGACCCGAAGGGTCCGTTTTGGTGACTCCACGATTGGCCAGCATGTTCAACCCCCCGACGCGAACTTTGAAGAACTCATCAAGATTGGAGCTGGTGATCGCGAGGAATTTCAGACGTTCCAAAAGAGGTAACGTCGCATCTCGTGCTTCACCCAAAACGCGATCATTAAATTCCAGCCAGCTCAACTCGCGGTTGAAGTAGTGTTCGGGATTGAGTTCCATAGCGTTGCTTATTGATTTCTAGTCTGAGAAGTGCTGGGCAGAGGACGCAAGACCACCTGCATTCCAAAAATTTCCTCAAACAGCGGTCCTTTTTGTTTCAAAGCGATTTGTTCGATGGCCAGATCCGCCGTACGAGGGACATTAATCACAAATTGCCGTTCGCGCACTTCGCACTCGATGTTTCGGATTCGCTGACTGCGAGAACGGTCGAGTGCATCCGCCACACGCAAGATCGCTGCTAACTGACGAACGAGTACTCGCTCTTCGTTCGATAGTGCCGCATACGATTGATGAGACGGCTTGGGTGATGCTCGACGATGATACCTTGCGATCATCGCGGTGAGCATCAGGTCGCGACGGCTGAGGCCAAACAGGTCGCTGTGTAAAACAATGTAAGCGGTGTGTTTGTGATAGCCGCTCATGCCGATAAACATGCCCGTTTCATGCATCAATGCGGCGACACGCACCAGAACCTCATGACGTTGATCCAATCCATGTTCTTCACGAATCGCTTGAAAAAGTTCTCGGCTGAGTAATTCGACATGCTCTGAGTGTGCGTCGTCTGCTTGAAACTTACGGACAATTTCGTGCGCCGAGCGAATGATTTGATCGTCGAACCCGGTGTTCCAGGTGTGACGGTTCGAGAGTTCTTTCAACAATCCGTCTCGTAAACTAAACCGTGTGACCAGGAGTTCTTCGAGGTCGAATTCATTCGCGATCATGACGTAGCTTAATAATGCCGGTCCCAGTGTTTCGGCATCGGCATAACTGAGGCGGTACTTTCGTACGATTTGATCGGGCGTCATCGCGAGAATCGAGTTGGTAAATTTCTCGAATGATTTCAGAGGCAATCGCGCCAGCTTGTCGGGAGTCCAGTTTTCGAGCAGTTGTGATGCGGCAAACCGGACATCTCCCCCCAGAGCCACAATCTGGTCGATTCCTTCTTCGCCCACATGCTGATGCATTTGTTCGATCATGTGCGTGATCTGATCGGTCATGATATCCTGCGAACGCATGTGGGGCGCTCGGAGAGCTTCCTGGCTTTCTCTTAAACGAACGGTTCCCACGCGATAGGTTTGCGAGGTCAGCACATTCTCTCCCTGCACCATTAACAATTCGGTGCTGCCACCGCCGACTTCAAGAATCATCGATGTCTTAGCAAACAGACTCGCTTCAGCTTGCAGGAAGGGTTGCAGACCCAGATAAGTAATCCGAATGACATCGGGAGGTTCGATGGGCTCAATCTGGAATCCAGTGGCACTGTAGATTCGATCCAGAAACGATAATCGATTATCGGCCTCGCGAATGGCGCTGGTCGCGACAATTCTGATTTGCTCGGGACGAGTGATTTGATACTCGTTCAGAACACGGCGATAGCTCCTCAATATTCGCACACATTCTTCGACGGTTGATTTCCGCAGCGATCCTCGCGTGAAGGCTTCCCGCCCTAAGTTGACAGCTTGAAATAAGCGTTGTAACGAATGAATTTGTCCTTCTGCGTCGATCTCGGCGACTTCCATCCGAATGGAAGTTGTGCCGATATCGATCACCGCGACCGTTTGTGGTTCGCCGCGCGTAACATTCTCTTCCACAAACAATGTTCCATCAGGAATGCCGTCGTTGAAGCGAGAAATGTTGTCAGGTGATCGGCTCGAATCAGTCATGATGCAACGACTGCCTTTTCGGGTGATTTCTCATTCTGAAAGTAAGTGCGAGCGTAGGCAGCCGCTCCGAGGACTGTCGAATCATCCCCTAACTTGGCGACTTCGACTTCATAGGATCCCTTGAACGAAGGCATGATCCAGTCTTTAATTCCGTTATTGACACCCTTTTTGAACAGGTCGGGAAGTGCTTCCGCAAGCCCACCACCCAAGACAATCTTATCAGGGGCCAGGAGATGAATCATGCTGCCGGCGGCAAGACCAATTTGATAGGCGGCATCCTGAACGATCTGCTTGACAACTTTATCTTTTTCGACCGCGTCGGCGATCAAACCGCTACGGATATCACTCATGTCGGTGCCTGAGAGTTCGCGAACATACGGAGCTTGTCCTCGGTAGGCGGCTTGCGCAATGGCTGCCGAGATTGCCAGGCGACTGGCGACTGCCTCCAAACATCCACGTCGTCCGCATCCACACAAAGGCCCATTCGGCGCCACCTGGATATGTCCAATCTCCATGCACGAACGGCCATTTCCTTGAAGAATTTTTCCCTCGTAAATAAACGCCCCTCCAATTCCCGTGCCGGGGAAGATTCCCAAAGCGTTGTGAGCATCTCTTGCCGCACCGAATTGAAATTCTCCGTATAGCCCCGCATCGACATCGTTCAAGAGCACCACAGGAACATCGAACTTCTTATTCAGATAGGAACAGATCGCTGCGTTCTCCCAACCGAGGTTGGGGGCTTCGTTGATGATCCCTTTTTTGAGATCCAGAATTCCCGGACAGCCGATACCGATGCCCCGCAATCTTGCGGGATCGACATCAGCATCCTTAAACGCTTTCTCGATCGTTTCTTCGATTCGTTCGAAGCCCGCTTCGATTCCCTCGTGACCTCGGGTCTTTCGGCGTTTTCGTCCGAGAGGTTTGAGATTTTCGTCCAATATAACGGCGAGCATTTTTGTGCCGCCCAGATCGAAACCGACCCAAACATCCTGTTTGACGTCTTTGTCATCACCCATTGTTCAGTCCTGTGGCTGAAATATATTGGTACTTACGCAACACGTTCAGTCTAGCGGAGTTGGGGCCGGAAATGGAGCCCTCAATGAGTTCAGAAGAGCAGGAATGGCAGAAACACTCTAATTTGCAGAGTCGGCACAGGAATGACGATCCCGTGGAATGCTAACTCGTGAACTGAGCGGAAGATGGTTCAGAATCAAAGTCTCGTGAGAATAGAACGAGTGGAAGTTCGAGGGTTTTCTGTTTCAGAGAGGCAAAGTTTGTTTGATGACGGTTGTTCGGAAAGCAGGAAGTGAACTCAATTGATCCGAGTCGACAAAATGATGAAACAATGAGTTTCTCGTCGGAAAAATCGTAGTGACTCTCGATATACCAACGCATTCCAATATTGATAGAGAAAGACTCTCTCATGGAAGTGATTCGGGATGTTCCATTCTCTTTAATCTGCAAAAACAACCCCTAATGCGTCCATAACAGCTCCCCCTTTGCCATGAAAACCAATGATTGGTTTCCCTTTCTGTTCGAGACGAAAGGGTTTCTCCGCAGCCTTTCCAATCCATTCGGATTGATAACTATCGAGCGAGTCAAGACCGCCGTCCGTCTCCTTCATGAAGACGAATCGCAAACCATCGACAAACTCTGGTGCATTGATCTCGACCGCACCCAGAACATAGCCGGGTTTCGCCATCACGATGGTCGTATTACGAATTGCACGGGTTTCCCGAAACAGCGGGTCCACTTTGCCAACGTGTTCTACTCCGGCCCACGATCCCATCCGAACTTGAACTCCGCGGACAGGCTCCTGTTGAGTCGAGATATGAGCAAATGGGAATCCTCCCGCGCCACCGATCAATTCAGAACGCGTCCCTACTTCAACCTTAGGGCCAGGGGCTGCTGGTGAAGTTTGATTGGGGGAAGTTGATTGCGGATTTGAGCGTTTAGGAATGGACGACGGTCCGAACGGATTCGTGGCAGGTGATTGATTGGTTGGTGGCTGAGGAAACGCTGAACCCGGAACGCCGGATTGACCGGCTGGCGGTGATGTTGTTGGTCCCCGACCGGGTATGGGGAACGAATTACTACCCGGCACGTTGAATTTTGGAGTCGTGGCGGGACGCTGGCCAGAATTTGATGAGTCGTCTGTACGAGCATTCGCACCAGGACCATTGTTGAAGGGTTGCATGTCCGGGAAACCAGGATTGGGAAGATCGGCGATTTGCTGCGGTCGTCGGGGGCCGTTCTCCGGCTGATACAGGATGAATCCGACAGTCAACAAGGCGGCACCCAGAAAACCAAATCCTCCCACAATGGCGGGAGAATACCCGTGCACAAATTTGTCGGGAATTTTGGACGCGATCTTGATCTCGGAACCACCGGCCGCCAGTACTGCCGACAACTTTTTGATATCCATCTTTTCCGGGACGCCAACAAGTTCCCATTGTCCGCTGATTTTACAAAACACAGCGTGAAAGCTGTGCCCCAATTGCTCGGCGGGACAAATATGGTATCGATCAGTGATACCGAGATCCCAGACTATCGTCTGTGACCATTGAGCCGTGATACCGATGTAAAGACGAGTCACTTCGATGCGCCCATTGGCAATGACGACATTCCCGCCAACATCATCTTTGCGAAAAAAGAAAAAAATGGCCGCGGGGAGAAAGCCGAAAACAATGCCCAGCCCCCAGGCAAGCTTGGAGGATTCTTCATTCTGGTTTTGCGAAAAGATGATCAACATCACGCCGGTTGCTGCTAACCAACATGAAAGGACAAGAAGGATTCGCCACGGCAAATCTTTCTTGAGGCGTAAGCGATAGAGCGCGGGTTCACTCCATTTCAGATCAGCACGAGAGAAACTAATATCTTTTGTCAAGAATTTCCACAGGCCCATGTGAGCGTCTCCGCATGAGTCTTTTGAGGGTTTGAACCTCCTCTAAAATACGCGATATGACCAAAGGGGTCACGCAAAATTTGATCAAATTCGGAGATTTGTCAGATGGCAATACTACGGATTCGATGTGTTCGAATCACTCTTCTTCGCTGCCGTGATGCAGCGGTCGAGTTGATTGGCGAAGGCCTGTCGATCTTTGTCGTTGTAGTTTGATGGGCCGCCGGTGATCTCGCCTCCCCCTCGTAAGCCGTCCATTAAATCGCGGACCGCCAATCGTTCACCGATGTTTTTGTCCGTGTAGAGTTCACCCCGAGGATTGATGGCCAAACCTCCTTTTTCGACGACGTCGGCAGCGAGTGGGATGTCTGCCGTGATGACCAGATCGCCCGCCTGCATCATTTCGACAATTTTCTGATCGGCAACATTGGCTCCTGATTTGACCAGTACGGTGTCAAGATATTTTGAACCCGGCACGCGGACTTGCTGATTGGCGACAAAGATCGTTTTGGTCTTTGTCCGTTTGGCTGTTTTGTAGAGAAGCTCTTTCGCATCTCGCGGACAAGCATCGGCATCAACCCAGATTTGCATCAATCGATTTCCTGTTTCGATAAGATTATGCAAGAGGCAATAAATTGTATTGCATATTGAACAAAATATTCGAGTGTCAGATTTTATGTGAACGTATTCAAAACCTCCTCATCCGCCCTTCGGGCACCTTCTCCTCCAGAGGAAGAGAAGGAATTATTCAACGAGCAAGTATAAAACAATGTGCCTACCTGCATGCCACCCTCTCCTCCTTTGGAGGAGAGGGACGGGGTGAGGAGGCAATTGCTCAAGGAGTTTTGGTTTCGGCGAGAAAATTTTATCATTCCATGAGCATCATACGATCAACCGCACGCCGCCCAGTTTCGCTTGATTATATTGAAACGCACCACCGTGCGAGCCGATGAACATCAGGTTGGTGGGGATATCCCATTCTTCCGAAAGTTGTTGAATCATCTCCGGACCAAAGGTTCCTTCGATCAGCACAAATTCGATATCGGTGTCGGGATATGCTTTGTCGAGAAACTCGATGTCTTGTGCCAGCTTGGCAGGAACATCGTCGGAGTTCGGGGCGACCGTCACAAATTTGATCCGGTTTGTCTGTTCGTTGCGATTCACGTACAGCATGGCATTGTTCAGGTTGGCGATGTTATCGCCCCGCGTGAAAAAGACCATCTGCTGCGAATTGATGTCTTCGATTTTGTCGCGAATGGAATCAGAGAGTCGATTGGAAGCACGACTGATGGACGTACTGATGGTTCTGACAATAAACAGGCACGCCTTCAAGATCGTAATGCGTCCCAGCATGACGATGATGACCGCCATGGCTGGGATGAAGTAATTCAGGAAAACGAAGAAGAACTCGGGGTTGATGACGGCGTTTCCGATGAGTCCTCCCAACACAGCCGTCATGGCAATAATCACAGCCACCCAGGAAGCTTTCACCGGTCTTGGTAACCGACCACGAGCCACTTTCAGCAAGACATTCCCTAGCGCGAACAAAGCCATCACCGACAGGAATGAAAGAATATAAACCCCGGCGAGAGCTTCAATGACGCCATTCGTGATAATCAATACCGAGACGGCCAACGCAAAAAAGGCAATGATGATGCGGTGTGTCGTTCCCCGACGATTTGTTTTCAGCAGGAATTGAGGCAGACAGCGGTCGAGAGTCATACGGCGGACAAGACCGTTCACTCCCACATAACTGGTCAGCACGGCACCGCTGAGAACAAGAATGGCGTCAATCGAAATCATCCAGGACAACCAATTCCCACCGGCAATTTCTCCCATGTGAGAGAGCAAGGTTTCTTTGTGATTTGCTACATCGCCGACGGGAATGAGTGAGAGAGCCAGCAATGCCATCATCGGATTGAAGAACGAGACGGCCAGCCACATATTGCGGAGCGTTTTCGGGAAGACGCCTTCTTTTTGTTCTTCGACAAAGTTGGACGAACTTTCAAATCCCGAAATCCCCAGCATCGCCGCGCAAAATCCGAGGAATAATACTGTCGGTAAGTTCGGTGCGGTGAGAGGTTGTTGATAGTTCTCAATCAACTGCCCTGTGCCGTTCTGAAAAACATAGACTCCCCCCACGCACAACAGAGTGGAGAGAGTGACGATATGAATCAGAAAAATACCCACTGCGACGACGGCCGATTCGGTAATCCCGATGATAGACAGAATCATGAATAACGCCAGCAAACCGATCGTCACGGGAATGACCGGGATACCGTGCCATAAATGGTCGGCGTAATGAATCGCTTCATTGGCTGAGATCACTGCTGTCGCCATGTAGGACAGGATCGTGAGACAAGCGGCGACTGACGCGCGAAACTTACTGGTGGTGTTGAGGAGTGCATTGTACGCTCCCCCGTTGAGAGGGAGCGCGCCGACCACTTCTGCATAAATCGTTCGGAACAGATACAGGACCGCCGCCACGATCAGCAATGAGACCGGCGCCCATTGACCGGCTGCGATAATCGACAGCGAAGACACATACAGACAAGACGATGTGATGTCGTTGCCGCAGATAGCTGTGGCGGGTAGTTCGCCGAGAACGCCATGCTCAAATGCACTCGCATCTTTCGCGGACGCTTTATGATGGACGTGAGTGTTCATGATGACTTGGCCATGAGGTCGAATAACGGACAATCGTCGGGACACAGATGAACTTTCACGAGTTTAACGTGTCCTTTGCCGCAACGGCGAATAGTTGTATTCGGCATTGTGAACGAACAGTTGGCTGAGTTGCAAGTCGAACCGATTGTGGGAAGGTTGAGAGACGGTGAGCGGAGAGAGAAGTGAACCATTCTCTCGTCTGTGCATCAGGTGACTTAGCGGTCTTTTTTTGGAATTTTAGATTGACAGAAAGAATCGCGTGAAATTTCTTATTGGTTGTTGGGGAATGACCGTAGTGTTGTCATTCCTTCCTGTGGGAATCATTTCCTGGATGCGGGGTTCGCCGCATCCAGTCGAAGACGGTCTGCTCGCTTCCGGTTTTTTGCTCTGCTTTTCGGTACCGCTGAGAGGTTGTGAATTTTTTAGCTTCACAACAATTTATCACCTATTACACTATGGCTCATCTCGCAACCCCTTCGATTGATTCTTTGTCTCACCGGA
>Ga0181597_10000158_pt1 | contig 69857 bp, 65 predicted proteins | sample 041ome_5_FD_148647 | JGI IMG/M metagenome (GOLD analysis project Ga0181597, IMG submission 148647) | Coastal salt marsh microbial communities from the Groves Creek Marsh, Skidaway Island, Georgia - 041403US metaG (spades assembly) | ecosystem: Environmental > Aquatic > Marine > Intertidal zone... | reverse complement strand
ATCTCTATTAAAAAATTATTTTCTGTAGTTTCTTCAATCCTAATCATATTACAATGGTTTACATGGTCACTAGAAAAGATTTTAACCGATATATGATGCCGACATACAAACCGGCTGAGTTTGTTCCCTCAAAAGCAAAGGGGTCTTGGGTCTGGGATAATAAAAATAAAAAATATATAGATTTTGCATCTGGAATTGCGGTTTCTAGCTTAGGGCATTGCCATCCAGTTCTAAATAAAGCTTTAGCAAATCAATCAAAGAAAATTTGGCATCTATCGAATTTATTAACCAATGAGCCAGCACTTAGACTAGCTAAAATTTTCTGCAAGCATACATTTGCTGAAAAAGTGTTTTTTTCAAACTCTGGAGCTGAAGCTGTGGAAGGCGCAATAAAAACAGCTCGAAAATATGCATACACCAATATAAGTAAAAAGAAGAATGAAATCGTTTCATTTTCTGATGCGTTTCATGGACGAACAATGATGACTATAGCTCTCAATGGATCTGATAGATTCATTGAAGGGTTTGGACCTATGCCTGAGGGAATTAAGCATCATCCATTCAATGAATTAAAAAATCTAGAGAAAGTAATCACAAAAAAAACTGCAGCTGTAATAGTCGAACTTGTTCAAGGAGAAGCAGGGATTATTAAAGCAAAAAGAGATTTTATTCAAAAGATCAAAAGGCTATCTAAACAAAATAATGCGCTAATTATTATTGATGAGGTTCAATCAGGAGCAGGAAGAACTGGAACCTTATTTGCCTACGAGCAATTTGGTATCAAGCCAGATATCATGTGTTGCGCCAAAGGCATCGGTGGGGGCATTCCCATTGGTGCAATCCTAACATCTACAAAAATTGCAGAATGTATGCAGCTAGGTTCTCACGGATCTACCTTTGGGGGAAACCCACTAGCTTGTGCGGTTGCCGAGCAAGTCATGACCATGCTTTCTAAAAAATCATTGCTCAATGGAGTAAAGAAAAAAGAAAAATTATTTTTAAAAGAACTCAAGAGTATTAACCAAGAATTTAAATGCTTTAGCGCAATCAGAAGCTCGGGCCTATGGATAGGATGTAAATTAAATGTAACTGACAACTTTAACTTAGATACTATGATGAAAGCATGCTATGCAAAAGGGTTGATGATTTTGAAGGCCAATAATAACACTATTCGTATTGCGCCAAGCCTGATTATTGAAGACGACGTAATATTAAAAGGTCTAAAAATATTAAGAAGCTCTATTCAGGAGCAGCTTCAATAGATTTTGTTATCTCTTCGAGCATAATCCTTCCATTATACCCAGTGGGTAACACACGCCCTCGCTTTGCTCTTGAAGAAATATAATCTTCTAGATCTTTTAGAGTCCATGTTTTTCCGCCAGTTTTCCCTTCATGATGAATGTGAAGTTTGCTATCTTCTGCTAGACAGCAAACATCCATCATAAACTCAGATTTTTCTTTGAAGGCTTTGGTCGAAATACTGATCAGTTTATTTCCCTTGCCCTTGGGAAGAACTGGTAATTCTTCTATAGGAAAAATTAACATTTTATTGCTTACCTTGCCTTTGTTATCCTGCGAGGAAAAAGTTGCTGCAACATATTTGTGATTTTCATTGATTGCAATTGGAGAAATGACACTGGCTCCTTCAGGAGTCTTCATAAACTGTTTTCCTTTTTTTTGGTTTGAAATTGCATTAGATAAATTGCTTATGAAACCAAAGCCTGCCGAATTGGAAATTAAGATCTTAGATTCCTCGATTCCAATAGCAACACCCTCAAATGTAACACCTGATTCAGCCACAACTCGACCGGTTAATGGCTCACCCATTCCTCTGGCTGATGGCAATGAATGGGCAGGCAATGAAAATGCCTTGCCACCAGAATCAAAAAAAACAGCGGTTTGATTATTTCTACCTTTAGCAAAATGCTGCAACTTATCATCGCCCCTATAGGTAAGACTACTTGGATCAATATCATGACCTTTGGCTGATCTAATCCATCCTGCTTTGGATAAAATCACAGTAACCGCTTCTGAGGTAACCACTTCTTCTTCAGAAAATGCCTTGGCATCTGAGGCAGACTCAATTGGAGAATTTCTGTCATCTCCAAACTTTTCTTTGATTTCTATAAGTTCGTTTTTAATATAAGTTTTTAACCTAGCTTTAGATTTAATAATTTTTTCAAGTTCGGATCGCTCAGATTCCAAAGTGCCCTTTTCTTCTTCGAGCTTAATTTGCTCCAACTTAGCTAACTGCCTCAAACGAATTTCTAAAATTGCATTTGTTTGTATTTCTGAAATCTTAAAGACTTTCATTAATTCTTTTTTTGGATCATCACTGTTTCTGATGATGTGAATCACTTTATCTAGATCTAAATAAACAATTAATAAACCTTCTAAAATATGAATTCTATCGTGTACCTGATCTAATCTATGCTCAAGTTTTCTCATTACAGTTTGTTGCCTGAACTTAAGCCACTCAGCAATCAGATCTTTTAAAGCAAATACTCTGGGGGATCCCTTTAAGCTAATTAAATTCATGTTTGCTCGATAATTTTTTTGTAAATCTGTAGTTGCAAAAAGATGGTTCATTACTTCTTTAGCATCGATGCGATTAGACTTAAGAGATATGACCAATCTGACAGGCTCTTTGTGATCTCCCTCATCCCTTAAATCAACCACCATAGGAAGTTTTTTCTTTTGCATTTGATCGGCAATTTGCTCAAGAATTTTTGAACCAGAGGCTTGATGAGGTAAAGCTCTAACAACAATATCATTGCCCTCAGTATCCCAGTGAGCCCTGATCTTAAATCCACCTCTTCCAGTCTCATACATTTCAACAAGCTCTTCAGCAGAGACAATGATTGGTGCTGGATTACTAAAATCGGGGCCTTGAATAAATTTCAACAGATCTTTTGTTGTGGCCTTCGGATTATCTAGAACATGAATACATGCATCTAAAATTTCATTTATATTATGAGAGGGGATGTCGGTTGCCATACCAACAGCAATTCCTGTGGTGCCATTTAGAAGAATGCTTGGTATCTTCGCAGGCAAAATTGTAGGTTCAAGCAGTGAGCCATCAAAATTGGGCTGCCAATCAACTGTTCCTAGCTTTAATTCAGAAAGAAGTAAGTCAGCAAATCCTGTAAGTTTTGATTCTGTGTAGCGCATTGCAGCAAATGATTTAGGATCATCTTGAGTGCCCCAGTTTCCCTGTCCATCTACTAGCGGATATCTAAATGAAAAATTTTGCGCCATGAGCACCATGGCTTCATATGCCGCGCTATCTCCATGAGGATGGAATTTACCTATTACGTCCCCTACAGTCCTAGCAGATTTTTTATACTTTGAGCCAGCGTTAAGACCTAGCTCACTCATTGCATAGAGAATTCTTCTTTGTACTGGTTTCATGCCATCACCAATATGAGGAAGGGCACGATCTAAAATGACATACATAGAATAGTTGAGGTAGGATTCCTCAGCATATTCTTTCAAACTAATAGAATTAGGATTTTTATTCATAATTAAACTGTTACTATCTTGCCTCGTTTTTCAAGCCACTCTTTCCTTGCTCCTGCGTTTTTCTTGGAGAGCAATAAATCCATCATGCTATTTACGTTATCAGTTGAGGTAATTGTCAGTTGAACCAATCTTCTTGTTTTGGGGTCCATCACTGTTTCGCGCAATTGCGAGGGATTCATTTCTCCCAAGCCTTTAAATCTTTGAATCTCTATTTTTGGCTTTCCAGGCTTTGTTTTTAATTTTTTAACTATTGAATCTTTTTCAGGTTCATCAAGAGCGTAAAAGACTTCCTTGGCACAATCTATTCTGAACAAAGGCGGCATAGCAACAAAAATATGTCCAGCTTGAATTAATGGCTTAAAGTGACGAAGAAAGAGCGCGCACAATAATGTAGCAATATGGAGACCGTCAGAATCAGCGTCAGCTAAAATACAAATTTTTCCATATCTCAAAGAACTGATATCAGAACTACCAGGATTGACTCCAATGGCTGTAGAAATATCTTTTATTTCAACAGATTTTATTATCTCAGAGCTTTCCAAATCCCAAGTATTCAAAATTTTTCCTCGAAGAGGCATGATTGCTTGAAATTTTCTTTCTCTTGACTGTTTGGCTGAGCCTCCAGCGGAGTCTCCTTCCACGAAAAATAATTCGGTTTCATTCAAATCGGTACTATTACAGTCTGACAGTTTTCCAGGTAGTGCTGGGCCTTGGAATGTTTTCTTTCTATCAACTACTTTGGTCTCTTTTGCTCTGGCCTGTGCAGACGCAATTGCAAGTTCAGCTAGCTTTTCTCCCTCCTCCGTATGTTGATTGAACCATATGCTGAGAATATCTTTGGTTGTAGAATTTACAAAAGCTTGATGCTCTTTTGAGTCTAATCTCTCTTTGGTTTGTCCTGCAAATTGCGGGTTTGTTAATTTTGAGGAGATGATAAAGGTGCTGTGTTGCACAACGTCATCAGCTGTAATTTTTAAACCTTTTGGAATTAGATTTCTAAACTCACAAAACTCTTTGACTGATTCTAACAAACCAGCTTTAAAACCATTCAAGTGAGATCCGCCTTGAGCTGTTGGGATGAGATTCACATAAGATTCATTCATGAGATTTTTTGCAGGCTTTGTAGACCAATTTAAAACAAAATCAAGCGCATTATCATCTCCTAGTTTGCTACATGAAATTGATTCTTCTAAAAGCAATTCAATATCACCTGAAGACTCTGATAAATACGAAATTAGTCCATTTTCATAATTCCAAGATATCTTTTCATTTTTTTTATCATCCTGATATTCAATGGTTAAGCCAGGACATAACACTGCTTTGGCTTTGAGTAAATGCTTTAAATTACTTTTATCAATCTTGATGGTTTCAAAATACTGAGGATCTGGAACAAAACTAATTGATGTTCCTGTGTTTCTAGGGCCTATGTCGCCAACTTTTTTCAGATCTGAGGTTTTTTCGCCACCCTCAAAACTCATTTCATATCGATGACTATCCCGCTTAATTTCTACGGCTAGGTTTTTTGATAGCGCATTAACCACAGAAACTCCCACACCATGCAAGCCTCCTGAAAAATTGTAATCTTCACCTGAAAATTTTGCTCCAGCATGTAGTTTGCACATTATGAGTTCTACGCCAGAAACCTTGTGCTCAGGATGTATATCTACTGGCATCCCTCGACCATCGTCTGTGACAGAAACAGATCCCTCTTTGCAAAGAGTTACTTTAATCTTCGCGCAGTGACCAGCTAGGGCCTCATCAATTGAATTATCTAAAACTTCTTGAATCAGGTGGTTCGGGCAAGAGGTATCAGTATACATGCCAGGTCTTTTTCTGACCGGATCTAAGCCTGATAGAACTTCTATCGACTCTGAATCATAATTTTTAGCCAATTAATATTTCCTAATGCTAGTGAACTTTTACCTAGTATTCTACTCTAACTAAATTGAAAGAAAGCTATTAATTTCAGAGATTTTAGGAGATTTTTTCACAATAGACTAAAATAGAATGAATAGCATTTCAGTGTAAAGAGAGCTTGACATAATGGTCCTAAAAGAGTTCTAATGTGTTCACTGTAAACATTAAATTTTAATATGAATCAAAAAATTCTAGTCACATCCCTGCTTGCCCTAAGTATTAACTCATCTGCGGATAGCCTACTAGATATTTATAATGATGCACTGGAAAACGATCCTCAGTATAAATCAGCAGAATTTTCATATTTGTCAGGCAAGGAAATTAAGGTACAGGGCCGCGCTGGACTTCTTCCTAATATATCAATAAGCGCACAAACAAATTGGAATGAATATTACCAAGATGGCAATCTTGAAAATGAATATAATAACTTCAGCTCATCTGCTCGATTAACACAACCCCTGATCAGACTGGACTCATGGTTTAAGTATAGACAGTCTAAATTTTTGACTGATGCAGCAGAAGCTGATTTCGCATACTCACAACAAGCATTAATCGTAAGGACTGCTGAGCTTTATTTTAATGTATTGCGTGCAATTGATAACTTAAGCGCTGCTCGATCAGAAGAAAAAGCAATCAAAAAGCAATTAGATCAAATCAGACAAAGGTATGAGGTTGGGCTTGCGGCTGTAACTGAAGTTCAGGAAGCCCAATTAGCGTTTGATTTGAGTCTCGCATCAAGAACAAGAGTAGAAGGAGAAGTTTATACTGCAAAAGAAGCATTAAATGCCTTGGTCGGCAGAGAAATTTTGTCTCTTGACGGGCTGGTCAACGATCTAAATGTTACAGATCCTGTGCCTGCTTCTAAAGAAGAATGGGCAAGAAAAGCTGTAGAAAATAATTTCAGGCTGCAGGCTGCAAATCTTAGGAAGCTTGCCTCAAAAAATAATGCCAGAAGTGTAGCATCCAATCATTTACCCAAGGTAGATATCGTCGGGGTTCAAACTGAATCAGAGACTAATCAATATGCCTATGATGGGTTGAATACTGGAGGAGCTTTTAATATCACCGTTCCGGATGAAACTCAGCGAGATACCTACAGCTTGCAACTTTCCATGCCAATTTTTCAAGGTGGCGCTGTAATTTCAAGAACCAAACAAGCTTATGCAGAGTCCAATAAATCTTCAGAGGAAGCATTATTTACTGAGAGAAGCGTTATTCAAGATGTTCGAAGCCAGTATTCAAATGTAGTCACATTGGTAGCAAATCTTCGCGCTCAAAAACAAGCTGTTGTATCAGCCACAAGTGCGCTTGAAGCTACAAAAGTAGGTTACGAGGTAGGAACCAGAAATATAGTAGATTTACTGCAAGCTGAAAAAAATCTATACAGCGCAGAGAGAAATCTGTCAAACGCAAAGTACGACTACTTAATTACAACCCTTCGCTTGCACCTAGCTGCTGGTACTCTGAACCCGGAAAACCTTATTGAAATAAATAATTTACTCGGCTGAATAAACCTCTATAAAGACTTTAGATAAAGCATCTGGCTGTTCAGCTTGAGGTCTTATAAGAAAGGTACTTTTATATCAAAGAGCTTGATAACCACCTCTTTGATAGTTCGCATAAAAGACTTTGCAAATTGGAAGAAAAGTTTTGAAAGTATGTGTATATTTAATGTATGAAAAAACTATTAGCGAAATACGGAAGACATTTTTGGTTAGTTTCACTGGCTGTTACTATTTTTGCCGCCTATGATTTTGCATACAACGAAGGAAGTTTCTTCGATATATTGATGTTGTCTGCATTAACTTTATTATTTTATTGGCAAGGTCAAGGTAAATTAGAAGAAGAATGAAGAAGCTACTAACCCTATTACTTCTATCGCCTTTGGCATTTGCAGAAGATACTCCTGAGTATCAAAGAATTACTCCAAAAGAATTAAAGATACAAAACAATCTTGAGAGAACAATTCTAGATTACTCAACCAGTGATGAATTAGGTATGAATCAGATGTTGGCTCCGGTAGGTTGGACTGAACCTATTGTGTCACTTGAGTTTGAGCTTAGAGGTGTTGTAATCGCTGGAGTGCTTGGTCTTGAATTTAAAGAAGAAACAGCAAAATTTAATATCAATGAAGGATTTGTGATTCCTAAAAATACCAAAGTTAGAATCCATAATGCTGGGAATATTCCATTGCATCTTGTTGAGATACTCAGACCCGGCTACAAAGAATCGCTAGTCAAGGAGTATGAGAGTTTTTAGTAAGAACATCCTCCTCACCCTATTACTTCTATCGCCTTTGGCATTTTCTTTGATCTAATTCCTAAGGGTTTAGTATATGAAAAAATTTGAAATCAGTATCATTATTCCAACCTTCAATGAGTCTGCTAGTATCCTTGAAGTTATTAAAGAAATTCAAATTACTCTTCTTGATTATGATTACGAGATAATAATTGTGGACGATAACAGTCCTGACAATACTCATGGAATAGTTAAGCAGATTGCAAAAAATCAAAAAAATATTTTATGCATCAATAGAACTTGGAAGAAAGGTCTTTCATCAGCAGTAGTTGAAGGTGCATCTCTTTCAACAAAGAAATATATCTGCGTAATGGATGGGGATGGTCAGCATGACCCTCTTGATATAAAAAAGATGATCGTGCTTGCTCAAAATAAAAAAACTGACTTGATCATTGGATCAAGATTCCTTGATATTCAAGAATCAAATTCACTTTCTCATAAAAGGAATTTGATTAGTAAGATGGGAATACGTCTAACTAATTTTTTTATAAGGTCGAAATCAACTGATCCTCTCTCCGGATTATTTTTGATAAAACATGTGAAGTTTGAAGAAATTCAAAATCGCCTCTATAAGGATGGATTTAAAATTCTATTTGATGTCCTGATGCTTTCAAAACAACTTCAAGTAATGGAGGTTCAAATCAATTTTAGGAAAAGATTGAGTGGTGAAAGCAAGCTCAATATTTCAACTATTTTTAATTTAGGAGGTCAAATCATTGAAAATCTGACCAAAGGCTTAATTCCAGCCAACTTTTTAGTTTTCTCATTAGTGGGATCTTTTGGATTAATTATTCATTTAATAGTGTTGAGTATAAATCTTAACTTTGGTCATAGCTTTATACCATCAAATATTTTTGCAACTATGATCGCTATGTCTTCAAATTATTTCTTAAATAATTATTTAACTTTTCATAATATACACAGACTATTTTATGAGAGAATGATGGGACTGCTGAAGTATTTTTTTGCCAACACTCTATCAATTATTGCAAATGTTGGCGTTGCCTCTCAATTCTATATAAGTGATTACTCTGCCATTTCATCTGCTCTCTCTGGAATTGCTGCTGGTCTTATTCTGAATTATTTTTTAAGTGCAAATTTGGTATTTAAGAAATGATTCTTCGAACTATAAATATTTTTATTTTTCTTATATCGTCTCTTCTCTTATATCAAAAAACAAACCAATATCATTACTATAACTGGGATGCGATTCCTTACACTATGGCTGTCCACATTAGCGAAGGAGAGTCTTTTCAGGATGCCCATGATCTTACCTATCAATCTCTAAATGAGGAGGTGAGTGAAGAGCTCTTTCAAAATCTTTGCTGCTCAGTCAGCTATAGAAATGATCAATACATGAATGCAGAAAACCTAAACTCAATGCTGCAAATGTATGCTCTTAAACCAGGCTACATCCATACCATCAAGGGATTTAAAAACATATTTAAATTAAGTCCATACCAAGCAATGAAATATATTTCCTTATATTCCATATTGATATTAAACCTTTTATTTTTTCTAGCTTTTTTAAGAGCCGGAAGTATTGCTCAGTTTGCATGGATGCCGTTGATGGTGTCAGCTGACCTGTTCTTTTTAAGCAAACTCATGACTCCCGACGCGATTACAACATTAGTATTTTCAATTGGACTGATTGCTTTAATCAAAAAAAAATTAATCTTAGGCTTTATAGTTGTAGGATTTTCAATGCTATTTAGACCTGACATGGTTGTTGTTGTAGGGCTGCTTGGCTTAATTCCTGCGCTAGATAAAAAATATTATTTTGCAACAATTAACTCGTTGATATACTTAGCTTTATATTTTCTCATCACCTCAGGCTCAGGTCATTTAGGTTGGTGGGGCCACTTTTATACAAGCCTTGTTGCACAACAAAGCAATTTAGTAGATTTTAATCCCGAGTTCAATTTAAGCCAATATGTAACAATTGTTTTGGCTAACTTGGAATGGGTGCTGAACGATACCAACTATGTAAAGTGGTTTGGCATGAATATGCTATTACTGTTTGTTGGCGTATATCTTGTGTTCAAAAAATACAACGAATTTTTAAATATACTACTAATAATTTTATGTCTTTCCATTTTTATTAAGTTTGCCCTATTCCCCAAAGTCGATGCTCGTGTATATCTTGCAATTTTGACGCCAGCATGCTTTTTAGCTCTCTTAAACTTCAATCAGCTCTATGGCAAGAAGAGAAACTAGGTTTGGTTTTTAGTATAACGGTTGTAATGCCATCATTGAGAGGATTATGGCTAAGATAAAAAAATCAGAAAAAAGGTGGTAGCATTTTGGTAGTAAGTAGGTAAATATGTCTATACTAATCTTAAAGAAAAATGCATTATGATTACATCTACTGCAATATTTGATTCTACTGGCAATTCATTGCTAGGCAGTAATCAATCCGGGTAAGGCATGCCTGAATTGCCCGAGGTTGAAACCTCAGTCCAAGCCATTCAAGAATTTACTAATCAAAATATAGAATCTATAGAGATATATAATCCAAATCTTCGCTGGAAAGTTGACTGCAATGCATTTAAAAACTTGAGTGGACTTAAAGTAAGTAAGATTGACAGAAGGGCAAAATATATACTCTTCCATCTTAATCAATCACAAATACTTATACATTTAGGGATGACAGGAACACTTAGAATTGCAAAAAAAGAATCTAATTTTTATAAAAAGCATGATCATGTTGAATTCATTTTTCAGAGAGGAAAATTGATTTTCAATGATCCAAGAAGGTTTGGTTCAATGCACTTTATTACAGAACCATCAAAGCACTTCTTATTAGAAAAGCTTGGACCAGAACCTCTTTCAGAAGAATTTAATGGTGAGTACTTGTTTCAAAAGATTAAAAAATCTCTATCACCTATAAAGAATTCTCTCATGAATCAACATAATGTTGTTGGTATAGGAAATATTTATGCAAATGAAATATTATTTGATGCCAAAATTCGTCCTACAAGAAAAAGCAAAACAATAACAAAAAAAGAACATAATAAAATCGCTGCCTCGACAAAAAAAATTCTTAAGGTTGCTATTAAGGCTGGAGGGACCACGCTTAAAGACTTCTATAAACCTGACGGAAATAAAGGGTATTTCAAGATAGATCTAGCTGTTTACGATCGTGCAAATGAAAAATGTGTAAACTGCAAAAAAGAGTTAATTAAAAGAATTATCCAATCACAAAGGGCAACATATTACTGCCGAAAATGTCAGATCTAACTCGTTATTTTTTTTAATAAAGCAGCCTTAACATTAGGCGGAACAAAACGAGAAACGTCACCACCAAACGTTGCAATTTCCTTGACCAAGCTAGATGAGACATAAATTAAAGTATCTTTAGGAGTAAAGAAGATACTCTCAATATCCGGTGCAAGACTTCTATTCATGGTTGCTAATTGGAATTCATATTCAAAATCAGCAACAGCTCTCAAACCTCTAATAATTGCAATCGCATTGTTGTCTCTTGCCAAATCCACAGTTAATTTCTTCGAATATCCTAAAACTTCTATCTTAGAATTATCTTTAAAAATTTCTGAAATAAGCTCAATTCTTTCTTCTACACTAAATAAAGGATTTTTAGACTGACTCTCAGCAACCCCCAGAATGACTTTATCAAATAATGCAGCAGCTCTTTCAACAATATCTATATGCCCAAAGGTAATTGGATCAAAAGAGCCTGGATAGATTGCTGTTTTCATTACCGAATCATACTAAACATTCCTAATTCATCAAAATATTAGAAGATTATGTAAAATGATCCTCAATGGAGAGCAAAAAAAATAAAACTAGCAGCCTTGAGAAGATTCAAAAATCTAAAACTCCATCTGCGGTAGATGATGCGGCTGATGTGATGTCAAAACACTCAAACAAAAAGAAAAAGAAAAAGAAAAAGTATCAAATAAAAGATAAAAAATTATCTTTTCCTCCGATAGATTATGAAAAACCACCGCACTATTAATATTAAATAAAAAAGGGGGCTAAAGCCCCCCTTTTTTTTAGAAGATTGACACTGATTAAATCAGATCATTGTTCATAACTTTATTCCAAGCTGAAATAAAATCACGCTCAAATTTATCCTTAGCATCATCACTGGCATAAACCTCAGCCAATGCTCGCAATTGAGAATTAGATCCAAATGCTAAATCAACTCTGGTTGCAGTTCTAACCTTCTCACCAGAAACTCTATCAATACCCTCGTAGGAGTTTCCAGTTCCATTTGGTTTCCATGCAACTGACATATCAAGCAAGGTAACAAAGTAATCATTTGAAAGTTTATCAGGGTTATCTGTAAAAATACCATAATCATTATTACTTATTCCTAGCGATCTCATTCCACCTAACAGAACAGTCATTTCAGGAGCGGTTAAGCCCAGCAATTGGGATTTATCCAGCATCATTTCTTCAGCAGGTATATTAGAACTTGAATCCAGATAATTTCTAAAACCATCAGCAACAGGTTCTAGAACAGCAAAAGAATCAGCATCAGTCTGATCTTGTGTTGCATCGCCACGACCTGGAGTAAATGGAACTTCAGCTCCTGATGCCTTCTCAATCCCTACATTTCCTGCAAGCACAATTACATCAGCAATTGATGCGCCGGTATCTGAAGAGATCTGCTCATAGGTTGATAAAACTTTTGCGAGTTGCTCGGGTTTGTTAGCTTCCCAATCTTTTTGAGGAGCTAGACGAATCCTCGCTCCATTTGCCCCGCCTCTAAGATCAGAGTTTCTAAAAGTTGAAGCACTTGCCCAGGCTGTTTCTACCATTTCCTGAATAGTAAGACCGGATGCAGATATGGCTTCTTTAACCGCACTAACATCATAATCAGTGTTGCCAGCTGGAACAGGATCTTGCCAAATAAGCTCCTCATCCGGAACTTCTGGTCCAAGGTATCTTCCCTTTGGCCCCATATCTCTATGGAGAAGTTTAAACCAAGCTCGTGCAAAGGCATCAGCAAAGTCTTCAGGGTTCTCATGGAAACGTTTTGATATTTTGTTATATTCTGGATCCATTCTTAAAGCCATATCAGCTGTGGTCATCATTGTTGGAACTTTGACTGATGAGTCTTCAGCATCTGGAGCTTTATCTTCATCTTTTTGATCAACCGCATGCCAGACTATAGCTCCAGCTGGAGTTGTTGCTTGCTCCCATTCATAGCCAAATAAAAGATCAAAATATCCATTATCCCACTGGGTTGGGTTTGCAGTCCATGCACCTTCAAATCCACTGGTTATGGTATCGCTACCCTTTCCAGATCCATATGAGCTAGTCCATCCAAAACCCATTTCTTCAATAGATGCGCCTTCTGGTTCAGCTCCAACATTTGAATCAGGGCCAGCTCCGTGACCTTTACCAAAGGTGTGACCTCCTGCAACAAGTGCAACAGTCTCCTCGTCATTCATTGCCATTCGTCCAAAAGTTTCCCTTATATCAACAGCACTTTTTAACGGATCAGGCTCTCCATCAGGACCCTGAGGATTAACATAAATTAAACCCATTTGAACTGCCCCAAGAGGATTAGCTAAATCCCTTACTCCACTGTATCTCTCATTAGTGAGCCACTCTTTTTCAGCGCCCCAATTGATATCTTCTTCAGGAGCCCAAATGTCTGGACGGCCTCCTCCAAATCCAAAGGTTTTTCCTCCCATTGATTCAATGGCAACATTACCAGCCAGGATCAATAAATCTGCCCAACTAATTTGTTTTCCGTATTTTTTCTTAATTGGCCAAAGAAGCCTTCTAGCCTTGTCTAAGTTTCCGTTATCAGGCCAACTGTTAAGAGGTGCAAATCTTTGAGCGCCTGTACCCCCGCCACCTCTTCCATCTCCAATACGATATGTGCCGGCAGCATGCCATGTCATTCTGATAAAAAATGGTCCGTAATGGCCATAATCTGCTGGCCACCAATCTTGCGAATCCGTCATTAGATCGTTTAAATCTTTTTTAAGAGAATCATAATCAAGCTTTTTAAATTCTTCAGCATAATCAAAATCACCGTCCATAGGATCGCCTTTTTGATCATGTTGGTGAAGAATGCTCAGGTTTAATTGGTTAGGCCACCAATCCTTATTAGATGTTCCAGTCGAGCTATTTGAAGATAAGCTTCCGTGCATCACTGGACATTTACTTTCTGTTTCGTTACTCATAGTTTAATTCCAAATTAATGTTAAATTTTTACCGCAAAAGCTGTGGTATTAAATAGCTTACAGATATTATATGTATTGGTAAATATATAAAAAAAGAATGTTATATTCGATTTTATAAATGATAATAAAAGCCAAGTTATGCTTACTCTTAAACAAATTGATTATGCTTTAGCGGTTGCAAGGAATCTACATTTTAAAAAAGCTGCCGAGGAATGTTTTATTTCACCCTCAACCCTTAGCAATGCCATTACTGAATTAGAGGCTCAATTGGGCGTAAAAATTTTTGAAAGAAGCAATAAGAAAGTTATCGTAACAAATCTTGGGCAGGAGATATTAGACAAAGCAAGAAAAATAAAATTAGAAGTCCACAATATTCATGAACTTGCTCAGCATAACTCAGAGGGTCTCAGCCACTCTTTATCAATTGGTATTATTCCCACAATTAGTCCATATTTTCTTCCAATTGTTCTGCCTAAACTTCAAAAGGAATTCTCTAATCTGAAATTAAAGATAGAGGAAGGTCAATCTCAAATTCTTACTAATAGGGTGAAGGAAGGTGATTTGGATATGGCTATTCTAGCTTTACCATATGATGTTCAAGGCCTCCTAAGCTTTAAATTTTGGGAAGAGGACTTTTTCTGGGTTTCACATAGACTAAATAAGAATGCTGGAAAATCTGAAATCAAAGCATCTGAACTAGAGCATTCAGAACTGATGCTTCTTGAAGATGGTCATTGCTTAAAAGATCATATTTTAGACGCATGTAATATTTCCTCTCCATCTCAATATTCCCTCAAAGCTTCAAGTTTAAATACACTTATTCAATTAGTGAAAGGTAAAATGGGAACAACTTTGGTTCCGAAAATGGCTTTAAAAGAATTGGTCGGAAACAAAAAAGACTTATCTATTTCTCATTTAGCTGAGCCTGGACCGCATCGTGAAATTGCTTTGATAGCTAGACCAAATTATGCAGGAATGGAAAGTGTTGAGCTGCTTATAGATTTCTTTGGTAAATCCTTAAAAGAATTCGATCAAGTTTAATTCTGCTCAGGGAGATCTAAGCTATCTGTTTTTTTCCATTTGAGTGAAAAAGTTCGTGAGATAAACTTAGTAGCCTCCCCCCTTATCTCAATCACATCAGAGTAAATAATACCCATGTCTAATTTATAAGGTTTGTCATCTTGATCAAACATGTGGCTTGCAATGCAATATGTTTCTCCCTTATAAATATTTTCCTCCCATTCACCTTGAACATTCATCACTTGATGCATTGTGCTTTTATAATTTTCAAGTTGCTGCATTGCTGCTATAAAATTTTCTAAACCAATAATCTCAAACTCACCTAGCATTGAAAATTCATCCCACATAATAGAGCTCAATGAAGAAAATTTTCTTTGATCAATAATGGATGCATAAAGATTGGATAACTTTGTTGGGACAAGGTCTTTGTTCATGATTTTTTTACCTCTGAAATCAGTTTAAGTACCTTGTAAATATCATCAGGCGCTTGAACGAAGTTGATTGGAAAAACTTCTATTTCATCCAAACCAGCTGCCATAGATTTTTCCAATTCATTCAATGTTAAATCTATATTAGGAACTCCGCTATCATCAACACATGTGGGAAGTTGGCCTCGAATCCTTGGTTGGTCCTGCCTACCCTCATTAACAAAAGCTTCAACTAAGATATCTTTTCCCTGGGAAATGAAATCTCTACTTGTTTTTATTGGAATCCATCCATGCCCAACCTTAGCAATTCTTTGTGCATTTTCATGTGTCATTTTTAACCCGAATAATAATGGCAAATCTTGACCTTGAGCAGGTTTAGGATGGCACCAAATATCATCAAAATGAAAGTGCTTTCCATGAAAGGAAATTGGGCTATCTTGCCAAAGAGACTTGCATATATCTAAAGTTTCCCAAAATATTTCAGCACGATCTTCAAAATTAACTCCCGCGGTATCAAATTCTTCTTTTTGCCAACCCAAACCTACTCCAAGCTCTAATCTACCTTTAGATATAGCATCTAAAGTAGCGGCTGTCTTAGCAAGTAATGCAGGGTTTCTTAATGGTGCAATTAAAATTGCAGTTGCCAATTTAATTTTAGTTGTGTGGGAAGCAATCATGGTTAGCAATGATAAGGGCTCATACCATGGGGCTTCAGATGGCAGGGGGAATTTTCCAAATGGATATTTATGAAGGTTTTTTCCCATTACCACATGATCTGTAACACTCACAGAGTCAAAGCCTAACTCTTCACCCATTTGAGAAATTTCAATATAAGATGAAATATCTCCTCCATAAAAGTTTTCCAAACCGAAAAGACCTAACACTAGCTTCATAGAACTATCCATTTATTATTTATTTGATTGTACGAATATTTTTTATCTAATGCACTTGGGCTGGAATCAGAAAAAAAACCCATCACTGCCCAAGTCAGCAAAAAACTTTTAAATTCTAGGGTCATATAGGAGTGTGTTTTAACTATAAAGGAATTAAGATTAACACATGACAAATATAGATCAGCTAATTAATACCTTAACTTTAGATGAAAAAGTTTCCCTGCTAAGCGGTTTTAATTCTTGGTATACCAACAAGATTGATAAAAAAAATATTCCCAGTATTAAAATGTCAGATGGTCCTAATGGGGTTAGAGGTGACTCAAATTCTGGTAAGACTTCAGCATGTTTTCCATGCGCAATATCCTTGGGTTCCACATGGGATCTTGAGTTAATTAAAAATATTGGTGTTGCTTTGGGCGAAGAAGCGCAAGCAAAAGATGTAGATGTTCTGTTGGGTCCAACCATAAATATTCATAGGCATCCTTTAGGTGGGAGACACTTTGAAAGTTTCTCTGAAGATCCATTTTTAACTGGAAAAATTGCAACCAATTATGTTCAAGGCGTTCAATCTAAAAACGTCGCAGCGTGTTTAAAACATTTTGTTGGGAATGATACTGAATATGAACGTCATGCAATCAGCTCAAATATAGATGCGCAAACTCTAAGAGAGGTTTATTTGCTCCCATTTGAAATGGGCATCAAAGAAGGTAATGCAAAAGTTGTGATGAGTGCGTATAACAAATTAAATAATATATTTTGCAGTTCTCATCAAGAATTGCTGATTAATATTTTAAAAGAAGAATGGGGGTTTGATGGATATGTTGTCAGTGATTGGGGAGCTGCACTGGAAACAATAGAAAATGCTAATGGTGGCTTAGACCTTGAAATGCCTGGGCCTAGTAATGTTTGGGGCAAAACATTAATTGATGCCATTGAAGCAAAGAAAGTTTCAGAAGAATTGATTGACGATAAGGTGAAAAGAATTTTAACAGTTGCTGAATTCTCAAATCGCTTTCAAAAACCTGAAATCAAAGATGAAGAAGCCATTGATCGACCAGAACATAGATCACTGTTAAGAAAAGCAGCGGCTGATGGGATGGTTCTACTAAAAAATGAAGGCTTATTGCCTCTTAAAAAGGATATTAAAAAATTAGCAGTTATTGGTCCCAATGCTAAAGAAGCTCAAATTATTGGTGGTGGTAGTGCAAGCTTGAAACCACATTATCAAATTCATCCACTCGAAGCCATACAGAAAAGATTAGGGCATGAAACAGAAATCCTTTACTCAAAGGGCTGTCATACACACAAATACCTTCCAAAAATAAATGAAAAACTCATGAACAACAAGAACGGCTTCTTGGTTGAATATTTTGATGGAAATACATTTAATGAAAACCTAATCTCAGAAGAGCGACTTATAGGGAGCAAGTTTTGGGTTTTCGAAGGCTTTGCTAAGGATATAATCTCGAATGAAGATAGGCCAAATATCTCTGTAAAATTTTCATGTGAATATTCACCAGATATCTCTGGTTTACATGAATTTGAAATTTTTGGCATTGGGCAATGCCGCTTACTAATTGACGATAATGAGCTGATTGATAATTGGACCAGCTCAGATCAAGGTGAGGCCTTTTTTACTTTTAGTTCTGCCTCAAGAAAAGGAGTTGCAGATTTTAAGAAAGGACAAACCTATAGAATTGAGGTCCAGTATCACTTTGAAGGCAGTTTTCCAGCATTGTATATAGGTTGCCAAGCTCCTGACCAAGTAGATATTTTTCAAGAAGCAGTTGAGACAGCCGCCAATGCAGATGAAGTGATATTGATTGTTGGAACTAATTCAGATTGGGAAACAGAAGGAAATGATAGGGCTGATTTTAATTTACCCTCCAATCAAAATAAATTAATTGATGCGATATTAGAGGCTAATCAAAATACAACTTTAATAATTAATACTGGTTCTCCGGTTCATATGCCTTGGGCAAATAAAGCTAAAGCCATAGTGCAAACATGGTTTGCTGGTCAAGAATTTGGAAATGCTTTGGTTGATATTTTATCTGGAGAAGTTAATCCATCTGGCAAGTTGCCAACAACCTTCCCGGCAAAAATAGAAGATACGCCTGCATACAAAATCTATCCGGGAAATGATTTACAAATGAACTATGATGAAAAACTTTTGGTTGGCTATAGATGGTATGAAAAACAATCCATTAAGCCATTGTTTAGTTTTGGTCATGGACTATCTTATACGAATTTTCAATATCAAAACCTAGAAGTTACAGTCAATGATGGTGTTTCAGTCTCATGTAAATTTGAAGTTCAAAACGTTGGAGATATTTCTGGATTAGAAATAGTTCAATGTTACGTGAGCTTTGCAGAAGCTCAGCAAGATGATCCCTGTAAAACTTTACAAGGTTTTGCAAAAGAGGAAATAGGAGCAAATCAGATTCAAAAGATAGAAATCATACTTAATGCTAGAAATTTTTCCTATTGGTCAGTAGAAACAAATACTTGGCAAATAAGAAAAGGCTCATACAGAATTCATATTGGGTCGTCTTCAGAGAATATCTTTTTAGAGGCCAGTATTAATCTTGAGCAAGCGCTTGCAGTTCTTTAGTTGTTAATTCAATTTGAGTAGCTTGAATGGAGCTGTTGGATTCAAAAATCGTTCTTGGTCCAATCAGCGGAAAAATTAAATCTGATTTGTGCAATACGTATGCTAAAGCGATTTGAATGGGCTGCACATTCCTTTCCTCTGCTATATCAAAGCAAACCTGCCTTCTTCTTAAATTTTTTTCATAATGCCACACCCTCATTTCCTCATCGAGAGTGGGATTAGAGAAATGCTCATTAGACATGACTTCTTTTTTCTTAATAAAAAATCCTCTAGCTTGAGAGGACCAAGGAAATAACATTACGCCCTCCTCAATTAGATAGTCTAAGTAACGATCATTTACACCAACACAACCAGGCCATACAGGCTCAATCATCTCAGCTAAGCTAAAATTGTTGCTGAGAATAGTAAAAGGCTCTTTAGAATTTTTAATTGCATAATCGCGTGCATCAGAAAACCTACCCATCTCCCAATTTGATGCGCCTATTAAATTAATTAATCCCTCATTCTTAATTTCTGCCAGCGCATCAATAAATTCGTCCACAGGAATGTCTGTGTTATCTCTATGCAAACAAAATATATCAAGTTTTGAAATCTGCAGCCGCTCCAATGACTCTAGTACTTGAGGGCGAATATATTTAGGCTCGCATTCTGGTGTATGAGCAGCCTTTCCTAAAACTATGACATCCTCTTCAACTTTCCTGGTATTAATCCAGTCACCAAGATACTTGTCTCCCATGCCATGGTTGTAAATAAAAGCGGTGTCAAAAATTCTGCCTCCAGATCCATAAAAATGATCAAACATCGTATATGCATGCAGATCTGAAATTTGATTATCGCACCCCATTGCTAACCTTGAGCCCATCTTATTTAGTCCAGGTAAGTCAGTGCTTTTAAGTTTAGTTTCTTGAAATAAATATGCTTGGGATTGCAAAATTGGTGAATTATTTATCCGGCTCTTTGGGCAATTGATCTTCATTTCTTGTCGCCACATGTCTAACCAAAACATATTACTTTGAGTTTCTGTGTGAGAAATAAGATCTGATTCAATTCTCTGCTCCAAGATGCAAGCAGAAGCATGCTCTATCTCTCTGGTAAATAAGCCCTCATTATCGATGCACTTAATCTCTTGGCTGCTAACACCTTGATTTAAAAGATGAATAGAGGAATTGCCTTCATTGAACTGCCCACAATGCCATGGATCGGCAGCTGAAATAGAATATTGACCACAAGATATAATAAGATTATTTAAAAAATTTTCATTAATGGCGCAACTTATTTTTGCTTCAATTGAATCACTAAAAACTATATGTGCATGTGACTGAAGATCAACGCCTGTCTCATCTAGTTGGCCTGTTGCAGATATGCTTTTTGGCTCTGCGAAAGATAGACCCTGCAAATGACCCGCTATTAATTTAGCCATTGTCAGTGGATAACATCCTACATCCAATATAGCTCCGCCGCCTAGATTGGGATTTCTTAATCTATGAACCTCTGGAACATCTGCTTTAAAACCAAAAGAAGCTTCAATCAAAATTTTTTCTTTTGCATCAGGTAGAAAGCTTAAATTGTTTAAGATGTTCCTTGTTTGCGGATGGCTTCTATACATAAAAGCCTCCATCAAGAATACTTTTTTTGAATTAGCAAGATCTAATAACACCATGCTCTCATAAGAATTCATTGTAAGCGGCTTTTCGCAGAGAACATGCTTACCATTTTTAATTGCCTCTAACGCGTAAAAAAAATGTTCACTGTGAGGAGTTGCTATATAAATAGCATCTATTTCTTTGGAGGAGATAAAATCACTCAATCGATGATGCGCCTCCAGATGAAACTTGCTAGCAAAACTATCTGTTTTTTGGGGATTTCTTCCAAAGACACTGATTAATTTAGAATTTGTAGTCCCCTTAATTGAATAAGAAAATGCTGTAGCAATAGAACCAGGCCCAATGATCCCCCAATTAATTTGATGCATTACCTAGTTTTCTTGCCTCAATTTCATTAATTAGCTTTTGATGAAAGCTTTTATCTATGGGATAAAAGGAAACTAAAATAAAGCTAATAAAAATTCCTGTTAAAGGTATCCAGGTCATAATAAATTTTAATCCGGACAATGTTTCCACTGACTGAACTTCATTGGGCTCAAAACCGATTTGGGTTAATGCCATCCCCAATAGAATTGCTGCAAAAGCTATTGCACCCTTTTGAGCAAAAGTCATGAAGCCATATAAAGAAGACTCTGTTCTAACTTTTGTTTTCCATTCTCCATATTCGATTGTATCTGGAAGCATTGACCAAAATAATACTCCCGTAGCGCCATTACCGATTCCTATGAACCCCAACACAAGCAGTAACTCATTGAGAGATGCAATGGGATAAAAATAAAAAATCAAGAATCCTACCAATAGCAATACCATTGCAGCCATCCAAGAATTTCTCTTCCCAATTTTTAGAGCTGCATATGCCCAAAAAGGTATTGCTAAAAGAGCCGCCCCACTGCTCACTCCCAGAATTAATCCTTGGTACTCATGAAGATCAAGAGAATACTTAACGTAATAAATTAAATTGTTATTAAACATAATAGAGGTCGAGCCCAGAATTAAAATAGATCCAAACACAATCCAAAATGGGTAATTCTGTGCAACTGATCTTGAGACCTTCGAAAAACTTGGGATCTGCGCTGAGCTAAAATTAAACTCTCTTTCTTTAACAAATCTGACGGTGATGCTTAAAATAAGAATAGCTGTCAGACCACAAACCATGCCAAGAAAGATAAAACCTATTGCTTCATCGCCGCCTCCAAACCACAAGACAATTGGGAAACCTAGCGCTGAAACTGAAAGAGTGCCAAAAGACGCGCCTATCATTCTTGCGGTGGTAAGCTTAGTTCGCTCATCACTGTCATCAGTAATTCTTGCGGTAAGAGAAGAATATGGAACGCTAACAATGGTAAAACATGTTCTATGAAGCAAATTAACTGTTAATAAAAAAATAAATAATGTTATGCCTTCAAAGGGAGGAACCCAAAAAAGTAATACAAAAGAGAGGGCTAATGGAATTGCACCATAAAAAATATAGGGTCGGTAGCTGCCCATTTTAGTCCTAGTTCTTTCTGCAAGATATCCCATAAATGGGTCTGTGATTGCATCCCAGGCTATACCAAGAGCATATATCCATCCTGCTAGCAAAGGAGTTATTCCAACCACATCAGTATAAAAATAAAGAAGGTATAAACCGACTCCACTCCAATATAGGCAAATTGCATAATCCCCTATGCCGTATGCTGCTCTAACTTTATTTGATACTGTGCTTGAGATCATAAATATTCATTGACTATAACAGTCTTGTCTTCGGTTGGTAATATTTCAAGAGTGCATTAGTATAAAAATATAATCAAAGAAAAGTACTTGATAGTTTATGAATGCAAATGAGCAATATTCAGAAGGTTTTGCTGAAAATAACGGAGTAAAAATTTTTTACCGAGACTACGGTCCAGTAGATGGAGATCCGATTCTCATGGTACATGGTTTGGGGGCCCAACTAGTTCATTGGCCTCCTCATTTAATTCATTTCTTACAAGCCCATAATTTCCGACCCATTACTTATGATAATAGAGATGTTGGTTTATCCTCACGATTTATAGGAACTCCATCTTTTGTATTGGATTATATTAAATACTTTTTGAGGCTGCCCATTAAAGCTGAATATACCATCGATGATATGGCCGATGATGGCATAAAACTTCTAGAGACATTGAATATACATCAAGCTCATATTTTAGGCACCTCAATGGGCGGGATGATTGCTCAGATTATCTGCGCTCAATATCCTCAGAAAGTTAAATCATTTACTTTGATTGCCTCAACTGCCTCAACGCCAAGCCCAATGAATGCTCCTTCTAAACCTGTAAGAGAGCTCATGATGGAAAGATCTAAAAATCCAAATGCATCTGAAGAGGAAGTAATTGAAAGAGAAATAAAAATTGTCTCCCTCATTGGTATGGAGGGTCGAGTTGTAGATACTCCAGAATTTAGAGAAGAAACTATTAAAAATTTAAATCGCGCTCAAGATGGTTCTGGATATGCAAGACAATTATTGTCAATCTTAGCTTCAAAAGATAGGCTAAAAAAAATACAAAATATTAAAGCTCCAACTTTAATTATTCATGGCAAACAAGATCCAATGATTCAACTCAAGAATGCTTATAAAATGCACAAATTAATACCGCATAGCAAACTAAAAATCATTGATGAAATGAGGCACTTAATTGAGCCCGAAATTCTGATTCAGTTTGAAAAGGATCTGTTAGACCATTTGCAGCTTGCCTGTTGAGCTAACTTTGAATGTTTGCAAGCTCTTCTTTATCAATTAGCAACATTTCGCCAATCTGCATAAAGAGAGAATTTTCATATTGATCGACCTTTCCATCAGACAGAATTACATCCCAGATATTTGATAAGATTTCTATTTTCATTCTTTTGGTGCAATTACTATTAATAATGTTAATAAAGGGATTGAAGGATTCTTTATGGCTTGTCCAATCTTTTAGCTCTTCAAATGCCTGAGTAAAATCACCGTTTGGATAAAGGTCTAAATAGAAATTTTTAATCTCATCAATTTCAATGTCGTCTATTTTTCCATCCATTCGAGCAATCTCAATCATCAAGCATAAAACAGCAGAAACATGAGGCGGCATGTCTTCAGCATTTCCTGAGATGTCAGCAAATAATTTTTTTTTGAAAATAGATAACATATATAAAGATAAGTAATTTAAAAAATAACTATACCAACATTTTTGTAAATTTAGCTAGAGCCTAGGTTGAGAAATTATACTTATAGATCTCACATGAAGATTGTCAAATAAGAACCTTGAGGAGAAAAGACTTCAATAAGACTTTTGTAAAAAATATCTTTATCAAGCGGCTAATCCCAAATACGCATTAATCCCTCTTGAGCTGTTGATGCTATTAATTTTCCTGATTTTGTATAAATTGAGCCTCGAGAAAATCCTCTAGCATTTTGAGATATAGGACTATGCATGTGATGCAAAATCCAATTATTAAAATTCACTTTTCCGTGAAACCACATAACATGATCCAAGCTTGCGCTCTGAAATTTTTTAGACATAAAATTCACCTCATGAGGGTTTACAGCTGCTCCAAGAAGCCCCATATCTGAAACATAGAGCAGCAATGCTTGATGAATCCTTTCATCAGCTGGCAGTTTTCCAGTTGGTTTCATCCATGTACTTCTATACGGGGGCAGCTTTTCTGCCTTCAATAAATCAACTGGTTCAACCTGCCTTGTTTCAATCTCCCTCTCTCTAAGCCACATTGGTAAATAATCTTTAGGTATTTTTGATTGCAAATCTTTTCGAAGCTCTAAATCACTTTTTAATTTTTCTGGCCCTTGAATTTTTGGCATTTCAATTTGATGATTGAGTCCCTTTTCTCTTTTTTGGAATGAAATTGAACAGCTAAAAATTGCTTCTCCATTTTGGATTGCATTGACTCTTCTTGTGGTGAAACTCTTACCATCGCGAATGCGGTCTACCTCAAATATAATGTTCTGTTTAAAATCCCCTGGCCTAAGAAAATAAGAATGAAAAGAATGGACCATTCTTCCCTTTTCTACTGTTTGATACCCTGCTATTAAGCATTGCGCCATAATTTGACCGCCAAAAATCCTTTGAAAACCAACACTTTGACCTGTCCAAGAATATAAATCTCTATCTATTCTAGTTAAGTTAAATAAATCAAGGGTGTTTTTTAGCGCTTTGCTCATGAGTGATATTGGTACATTAATAAAAATTTATCTTACATTGATTCAATTAAAACTAGAACTTTATCCTCTCAAAAGTTAGCATAGTCATCCATTAAATAAAAAAGCACCTCAAATGATAGATTCTGAAAGAATAAACCTACCTGAAAGACCTGATCAAACATTCAGTGTAAAAAAAACCTTTGGGATTGACTCTGATCTTGAGGTGAAAGGATTTAAAGATAAAACGCAATGGGTTCCCGAAATAGATGAAACTTATATCTTTGATCAAGCTACTACTTTGGCAATCTTGGCCGGGTTTGAGCATGATCGCAGAGTCATGATTCAGGGATATCATGGAACCGGTAAATCCACACATATTGAGCAAGTTGCTGCAAGGCTCAATTGGCCATGCGTAAGAATAAATCTTGATAGTCATATAAGCAGGATTGATTTGCTAGGCAAAGATGCAATTGTTTTAAAGGATGAAAAACAAATTACTGAATTTAAAGAAGGCATTCTGCCTTGGTCAATCCAAAACCCCGTTGCGATTGTTTTTGATGAGTATGATGCGGGTAGGCCTGATGTTATGTTTGTTATTCAGAGGATATTGGAGGTGGATGGAAAATTAACCTTACTCGATCAAAATCAAGTTATCACTCCACATAATAGCTTTAGACTATTTGCTACGACAAACACTGTTGGCATGGGTGATGTAACGGGTCTTTATCATGGAACTCAGCAAATCAATCAGGGGCAGATGGATCGATGGCATATACTTTCAACGCTTAATTATTTGGAACGCTCTCATGAACTAAATGTTGTAACAGGTAAAGTTCCCCAATTAAAATCTGCTAAAGATAAAGCGCTAATTAAAAGTATGATCCAGCTTGCAGACTTAACTAGACAGGGTTTTATCAATGAAGATATTTCAACCCTAATGTCACCAAGAACAGTAATAACATGGGCGCAAAACTATGTTATTTTTGATGATATCAAGCACTCATTCAGATTAACATTTCTTAATAAATGCGATGAAGCAGAGAGACCAATTGTGGCAGAATATTTTCAAAGGTGTTTTGGCGAGGATCTTACAGAAAGTCACAATCCTGAATCTTAGTTAATGAGTTGGGTTAAGAATCGAGAAGAATTTAAGCAAGCTGCTCTCTCAACTGCAAGGGCGGTATCTAAAAATCCAAATTTAGAAAGTACATCGCAGACTTCTAGTCGCCCACCATCTTCGTCACAAATTTCCTTGAATTATCCCCCACGATCATCTGGACAAATTGATACATGGAGGGGTGAGGGAGATTTTCAGGCATTTTGGCACAGTTTTCATAAAGAGCACGCATCTTTAAAAATGCCAAAGATTGCCAGAGATTTCTTTGCTGAGCTTGAGCTTTGTAGAGTAGAGATGGTGGGAGGAGAAAAATTTCCAGGCGCCAAAATTAATCTAAATGCATATCTCGACGCTCAGGCAAAAAAAGGAATTGATAATAAAGTGCCTCCTTTTAATCCATTAGCGGCAAATCTGTGGTTAAAACAACTCAATGGTGAGAACTTACCTGAGGATAGCAAGAATGCTGTCACTGCTTTTCTCTCATCTATTTCTATTAACATTGATAATTTAGGCAAACAATTAATTCAAGCTCAGAACTCTCAAGAAGATTTCCAGTCTATCGCTCTAGATTTAATGAGAGATTTAGACTTGATGCATGAGCCAGAAACAAAAGGCGAGGAAGAATCCTTTGATGAGGAGACATCATCAGAACATTCTCAAGACTCAAATGAGCAACAACAAGATTCTGAGGAGGATATACAAGAGCAAACATTTGAATCTAAGGCTGAAGGCGAAGCTAATGAAGAAGGTGGAATGTTGGAAGAAGCTCAAGCTCCAATTGATTCAATGTCCATTGATGAGGAGATTGACTTAACTAGAAATTTTAATGAAGACTTGGATCATACTTACTATGAAGATTATAAGATATTTACCTCTCAATTTGATGAGGTTATCAATGCAATTGAATTAGCAACTCCCGAAGAATCTCAAAGATTAAGGTTGCAACTCGATCAACTCATTGCTCCCCATCAAACAACGATTGGAAAATTGGCAAATAGATTGCAAAGATTGCTTCAAGCTCAACAAAACCGTAGCTGGGATTATAATCTTGAAGAAGGTTTGCTAGATACTGCTCAATTGCATAGAGTTATTACTCGGCCTGGAGACCCCTTAAGCTTTAAGCAAGAAAGTGAGAGTAAATTCAAGGACACTGTTGTTTCATTATTGATAGATAGCTCAGGCTCAATGCGTGGTCGATCCATGACATTAGCAGCAATTTGTGGAGACATTATTGGAAGCACTCTTGAGAGATGCTATGTAAAAACAGAATTATTGGGATTTACAACAAAACATTGGAAAGGTGGTGACTCAAGAAAAGCTTGGGTAAACCAAGGCAGCCCCATGAATCCGGGGCGTTTAAATGATTTGCGCCACATAATTTTTAAGTCAGCGGATGACAATTTTAGAAAGGCCAGGAAAAGTTTTGGGATAATGTTGCGAGAAGGGTTACTAAAAGAAAATGTAGATGGGGAGGCTTTGGCTTGGGCTCATCAAAGGCTAAGTAAGCGCAATGAAGAAAGAAAAATATTAATAGTAATTTCAGATGGGGCCCCGGTAGACGACAGTACCCTATCAACAAATCATAGTAATGTTTTAGACAATCACTTACGTCAAATTATTAATACAATTGAAACTCAAAGCAATGTAGAGCTTCTTGCAATTGGCATTGGGCACGATGTAACTAAATATTATGAGAAATCAATCACGATCAATAGAGCTGAAGAACTGGCTGAAGCATTGCTTGATAAGCTAACCGAACTTTTCAATGACTAAAAAAAGGAATATAATCAGTAATGTTTACAGTGTAAACATAAGGATATTACCGAGGTAAAAAAATGAAAATTACAAAAACTGATGGGCCGCCACAAGATATTCTACATTTTGATAATGAGCTAAATCTGACACCTGACCAAGTTGAAGATGTTGCTGAGATATTTAATACGCCATTAACTGGAGCATATAACTGGGATTACACAGTTGCTGACAACAGAATTAAAAAACTATATGAGCTCGGTAAAGAGTTAAATTGGAATGGTTCAATTGATTTAAACTGGGACTATACACATCCAGCAGATGAAAGACTTGTCCAAGCAGATGAAGAGTTGCCGCATGAAACTCTAGAAGCTTATGAAAATTTGACCGAAGAAGAAAAGATTGAGTTTGATCGTCATGATGCCGCTGAATTATTAAGTCAATTTCTTCATGGTGAGCAGGGTGCCCTACTTGTTGCATCTCAACTAACCTCATGTGCCCCTACTTACAACGCTAAGTTATATGCTGCATCTCAAACGTTTGATGAAGCCAGACATGTTGAGGTATTCAATAGATATCTTCAAGAAAAAATAGGCATGCACTACCCTATTAACAAAAATCTAAAGTTGCTGTTGGATAAAATTCTTACTGATGAAAGATGGGACCTTAAGTTCATTGGTATGCAGATTATTATAGAAGGTTTAGCTCTTGCTGCCTTTCAAATGTTAAAGGGGTTATCAAAAGATCCGCTCTTAACTCAACTTCTTCATTATGTAATTCGTGATGAAGCAAGACATGTAACCTTTGGAATTAATTACCTAGAAGACTTCATAAAGACTTTAAGCCCAGAAGAAATTGAAGATAGAGCAGAATTTGCATACGAAGCATGCGTGATTTCAAGAGAAAGACTCATCAACACAATAGCTATGCAAAAATACCTAAAAATGACTGAAGATGAAGCTAGAGAATTTGCCTTATCAACTTCAGCTAATACCACCTTCAGAAATTTCTTGTTTTCAAGAATTATGCCCAACCTTTCACGGATAGGTCTATTAACAGATAAGGTAAGGCCAAAATTTGAAGCATTGGGATTGCTTGAGTATGAGAATGCTCCAGACGATTTTGAATGTGACTGGGATGAACTTGAAAAACCTTTAGAAAAATTTGGTGAAATTCCTCAAGCTATTTAATCAAACTATTGTTGGGTTACTATTTTTTAGTAGCTCTCTATATTCTGCTGTTCAGATTATTCAACCATCTGAAAATGCCTATGAAGAAATTCAAGAGGCATTTATATTAGCTGAGCCTGGCGATGTCATCAGGCTTACATCAGGCACATATGATCTTCAAGACTCTCTATCGCTAGATGTTGAGGGGGTTCAGGTTGAGGGAGAAGGGATGGATCAAACTGTTCTCAACTTTGCCGGCCAACAAAGTGGTGCTCAAGGACTAAGCGTTACTTCAGATAACGTAACTCTACAAGATTTCTCCATTCAAAATGCCAAAGGTGATGCAATCAAAGTGAAGGGCGTTACCAATATTAAATTCTTAAGGGTGAAAACTGAATGGACAAATGGGCCTAGCCCAGAAAATGGAGCCTATGGTCTATATCCGGTGGAATCAACCAATGTATTAATAGATGGGTGCGTTGCAATAGGCGCATCGGATGCAGGAATCTATGTCGGGCAATCAAAAAATATTATTGTTCGTAATAGCAGGGCTGAATTTAATGTGGCTGGCATTGAGATTGAAAATTCCTACTACGCAGACGTTTTTAATAATGTCGCGACCAATAACACCGGTGGAATATTGATTTTCGATTTGCCAGGCTTGCCTCAGCAAGGCGGGCATCATGTAAGAGTATTTAATAATAGGTCTGTTGGAAACAACACTGATAACTTTGCTCCGGAGGGAAATATTGTAGGCGAGGTGCCAAGGGGCACGGGAATTATTATTCAGGCAAATTCAGATGTAGAAATTTTTAATAATGAAATTGGTGACAATGATACGGTTAACATTGCAGTTGTAACATACGGCAATGAAACAGATGATGAGGCATACTACCCTCACCCAAAATCTATTCAGATCCATGGCAATAAGTTTGGCCCAACTGGTTACAATCCTGATACAAGCAAAGGAGAGTTAGCAAAAATACTTTTTGAACTTTCCGAAGGCAATATGCCAGATATTTTTTGGGATGGCTTGCTACCGATATCCCAACTTATTTTTGGGCAGCCTGAAAATGAAAAAATGGTCATCAGTAACAATGGGGATGCTACCTTCCTAGCAATCAAGCCTATTGGATTTATGGTCCCTTTTTTAGATCCTGCAATCCTGGATATTAATGAATTTGATGGAGAAATTTCGCCACTTGCAAAGGTAGAGTTTGATGAAACTTTTTAAACAGTCTTTTTTACTGGTTATTTCCTTGGTTTTTTTCGCATCCCAAGCTCATGCTATAAATACTTCGAATCTGGTAAATTTTACTAAAGCACCTAAGTTTTTATCTGCATTTGGTTTTTTTAAAGACATGCAAAATCAAATTCCATCTGAGGGAGTGCACCCATACTCTCTTGTTAATCCTTTGTTCTCTGATCAAACAGACAAACTTCGATTTGTATATGTTCCTGAGGGGAAAAGATTAGGCTATGTAAAAGATAAGGTTTTTATTTTTCCAGTAGGATCTACTCTAATTAAAACCTTCGCTTACTTAAATATGAATGGCTCAATGGAGCAACAATTGCTTGAAACTCGACTATTGATTAATACTGAAGAAGGCTGGAAGGCGATAAGTTATGTATGGAATGAAGATCAAACAGACGCAAAGAGAGCGATAGCAGGCGCAACGATCCAAACTACCTTTATAGACTCAACAGGTAATACAAAGGATGTTCGATATCGAGCCCCTAATCAAAATCAATGCAAGGAATGCCATCAAATTAATAAAGTGATGACTCCTATTGGTCCAAAAGCACGAAACATGAATAAAACCTTAAACTATCAATCAGGGGAAATGAATCAATTGATTTATTGGGCAGCATTAGGATGGATTGATGAAAAGCTTGATTCAAAGCCCATGGCTAGTTATGAAGATGTTAATGCATCTCTTGACGATCGAGCGAGATCATATCTCGATATTAATTGTGGTCACTGCCATATCCCTGGAGGCTCGGCTGATACTACTGGATTATATTTAAATTTAACTGAAAAAGATCAAGAGCAGATAGGAATTTATAAAAAACCAGTTGCCGCAGGTCGAGCAAGTGGCAATTTAAAATATTCTATTGTGCCTGGTCATTCTGATGAATCCATAATGCTGTTTAGAATGGAGTCACTGGATCCAGGTATTATGATGCCAGAATCTGGTCGCGCTCTAGCAGATGAGGCTGGAATCGAGCTGATTAAAGAGTGGATTGATAAGCTCTAGTCTTTAAATTTGTGCATAAGCCCATAAGTAATTCATAATAACTTTTTATACTGGAGATATTACATGTCTAAACACTCTGCATTGAATACCTTTGGAAGGTCTGGAAATCCTGCCTTCACCAGAAATTTTGAAAATGCTGAAACTTTTTCTCAAACTGAGCGCATGACGCTTGATGGGGCTGTAAATAAAACAGCCATCTTGCTGGCATTATGCTTTGCAGGAGCCTTTGCGGGTTGGAATGTGCCAGCATTAGCAATGCCAGGTTTAATAATAGGAACCATTCTTGCTTTTGTAACTATTTTTAGAAGCCCGGCTAAAGCAGGATCTACTGCTCCATTTTATGCAGCATTTGAAGGGATGGCTCTTGGCGGCATTACGGTCTTTGCAGAAATGCAATATCCGGGGATCGGCATTCAAGCCATCGGACTCACATTTGGAATTCTTGCGTCTTTATTGTTTTGCTATAAAAGTGGAATCATTAAGCCTACAGAAAATTTTAGATTGATGATTTTTTCTGCAACCATGGGAATCGCACTTTTATATCTAGTTAGCTTTATCATGTCCTTCTTTGGATCTGGGATTGGTTTCATCCACTCTAATGGATTTTTTGGGATAGGTTTTTCTATATTTGTTGTTGGTATAGCGGCGCTAAATCTTGTTCTAGATTTTGATTTTATAGAAGAAGGTGCTGATAAAGGCCTCCCAAAATATATGGAATGGTATGGAGCTTTCTCGCTGATGGTTACCTTGGTTTGGCTCTATATAGAGATATTGCGATTACTGATGAAGCTTAGAAGTAGATAAAATGAATGCTGTATTCTTTGGCATTCTAACTATTTTGTCACTTTTTATTTTTATGAACCTCAGTAAAATCAAAGCATCAAAAAAACAAATGGATCGAGATGATCGCATTAATTGGAGCGGTAAACGCAGGCCAAATGTCCGGCAAAATAGAGACGGATCAAAAATTATTGAAGGCAGTGCTGAAGAAGTTGATGATGATGCTCAGAAGTAAATTTTTTTTTTCGATTGTCCTGGTAAAACTAAGCAATCTTTCTTTTTCATACATTGATCAATCTAAGAGCTCCTTTAAAGATAGATTCAAGCAGCTTGATGAAGCATTCCTTTCTCTAAATTTAAATAGGCTCGCAACTCATAATTAAACAAAATGCTTGTCGCAATAGATTTTGGAATTTCTAATACTGATCTAGCTGTTTTCGATAAAGATAATGTTTCCTTTTATAGTGCGCCCTCTCAATCTGCCAAAATTAATGAAAACATCATTAAAGATATTTTCAAAAAGCATGCTATTGATATCTCTTGTGTAAAGACCATCGGCGTTACAGGAGGTAAATCGTCAGATCTAGACGATTCTCTAGAAGGTATAACAATATTGAAAATTAATGAGATTGAGGCGATTGGTTTGGGTGCAAAAAAAATATATGGCATTGAAGATGATTCCACCCTTGTGGTTAGCGCTGGGACAGGGACAGCATGTGTACATGTTCAAGGCAATAATTTTAATCATTTAGGAGGAATTGCGGTTGGTGGTGGCATGCTTGAGGGTCTTGGCTCCTTGCTATTTAATAATCCTCATGGGCTTGAGATTAATGAATTTGCGCAAAAGGGCTCTAGAGCTGAATTAGATTTATTGATAGGTGATGTGGTAAATAAAATAGGTAATCTTTCTCCAAATATTACTGCTGTTAATTTTGGTCAAGCAAGAAACTCATCAGCGGACACCATGGAAAATACTTCAGCTGCATTGTGCAATATGATTGGAGAAGTTATTGGAACAGTGGCCTACTTGAATGCATTATTAATAGGATCTAACAAAGCATGCTTCATAGGAAGAACCTCTTACCTTTCAGAAATTATTCGTGGTATCAATCAAAGACTGGAGCTGGCCGGAATAGAAGGAAAATATAATGATAACCGTGAATATGGTAACGTCATAGGCGTTCTAGAAAGCATAAAGCATCATCCTTAAGGTATCAAACCTAAAGCAATTCCAAAATTTTAGAAACACAGAAATTTAAATCTTTGGTATTACTAACTACTGAATCAGAATATTTCTTATACAATTCTTGTCTTTCTAAAAATGCATTTTCAACTGACTGATTTGGAGCTTTTGCAAAACCTCTATCCAGAAAACTTGGAACCCTCTCTAGAATTTGACTAAAGGGAACCTCTAAGAAAATTACCTTAGAGTTTTGCTGAATATGTTCCATGGCTTCATCGCTATACACCGCACTTCCGCCTGTTGATAAGATAGTTTCATTAAATTGAATGCTCTTAAGAGCTATATTCTCAATTTCCCTTAGCTTAATGTAGCCTTCATCATCAAGAATATTCTGTAAACTTTTCCCATGTTGCTTTTCAATTAGAGTATCGCTATCAATAAAACTAAAGCCAAGTGTTCTTGCCAGCTCTTTCCCTACAGAGGTCTTGCCGGCTCCAGCCATTCCGATAAGTGAAATTGAATTTTTCATTTTTTGTGCTGTACTATAAACCTTTCTGGGTTATATTTTATAAAAATTTCATACAAAGTCTCATTTCAATGAAAAGTAAATTTTTACTTCTGTGTCTCTTTGCTCCATCTCTTTATGCTGGAACAAAACTAATCGTGCTTGGCTCTGGAACGCCTAACCCTGATCCAAACAGAGCTGGTTCAGCGTATGCATTGGTGGTCAATGAGACTCCTTATTTGGTTGATTTTGGACCGGGGATTATTCGCAGAGCTGCATCTTTGTCTCCTCCTTGGGGAGGAAAAATTGAAGCTATGACAGTTAAAAATTTTGAACACGCCTTCTTAACTCACATTCATTCTGATCATTCTGCAGGCTTAGCTGATCTATTACTGACTCCATGGGTCATGGGAAGAGATGCAAAATTAAACTTGTTTGGTCCAATTGGATTAGAGCAAATGGCTGCCTCTACTCTGAAAGCGTTTGAAGATGACATAAATTACAGAATAAATGGAACACAACCGTCTAATAAAACAGGTTATAAATATAATTTCCATCTCCTTGATGAGGGATTAATTTACAAGGACAAGAATATTATGGTTGAAGCCTTCAAAGTTCCGCATGGCGGTTTTGATGATGCATATGGATTTAAATTTACGTCTGAAGATAAAGTCATAGTATTCTCAGGTGACACTGGTCCCTCTAAAACATTAGAAAAATTTGCCAGTGGCGCGGATATATTGGTTCATGAGGTTTACTCTAATGCTGGATTCTTGGAAAAAACGCAAGACTGGCAAAAATATCATCAAGAACATCATACTTCTACATTTGAAGTTGGCGAAATAGCCTCAAGAGCAAAACCAAAACTACTAATTTTGTCTCATATACTCTTTTGGGGCTCTACAAAAGATGAGATTCTTCAAGAGACAAGATCAACATATGATGGTGATATAACGATAGCTGAAGATTTAATGGTTTTTGAGTAATGGTGGAGCTACGCGGGATCGAACCGCGGACCCCCTGCTTGCAAAGCAGGTGCTCTCCCAGCTGAGCTATAGCCCCACACGAGGGAACAATTGTACAAGATATCTTTTTCAGTGCAACAAACTATCTCTATAAAACATTATGCTCTTGGTAGAGATTTATGCCGAAAACTTGAAATATGTTAAAAGGTCATTCTTATAGAAAGTCTCACATTAAGAGGCTCACCAACCGAAGCTTGGTGAGTGCTGTGTGAGTGAGGAAAGTACAACTCATCTGTAAGATTCTCTAGATTCATTTGGACACTTAAATCATCTGCAATTTGATAATATGCTCCAAGATCAACCCTAGTATACTCAGGTAAAAATAAACCAGGTTTATCATTTCCTATGTTTGACTCACCTTGCTGAGTGATCCCTACCGCCCAACCAAATTTATCAGAAACTTCATATGTGGCAAATAACGAAAGTGTATGATCAGGAATTTCTCGAGGTTCGCCCCCTTTGCTTGTTTTGCCATCAAGAGAACTATAGCCAAATATCAAGCTCATCTTGTCGTTTATGTTGCCCTTAACTTCAAGTTCAAGACCATCTACCTGCAAGCCAACTATTTCACTTGTTTCGCCAGAAACGCTATCTCTAACTGCTCTTACTTGTTCACTGTCAAAGTAAGCAATAGTGAAACCTAAATCATCAGTTATTTCTACTTTGGCTCCTATCTCAGAACTCTCAAAAACATCTGGATCAAGAGCTGCACTGCTAGCTGATAATGATTTAAATTGCTCTCCAGACCTTGGAAGGAAACTTTCGCTGTAGCTATAGTAAAGAGAAAAATTCTCTCTTGGCTTGAAAATAATCCCGGCTCTAGGTGAAAATTCTTTATCTTCTCTAGACTGTGCAGAGCCATTTTTTATATCCTTTACAGTAATATCAAATGAATCGTGACGACCGCCAATGAGTAATTTTAATTTATCAGAAACATCAATTTGATCTTGGAAAAAGATTGAGGTGACTTCAATGTCAGATTGTGTATGTCGATTTAAATCTTCACTGAAGTCATTGTTTGTAGCAACTCCAACAGAATTAACTAAGAAATTCATAGGCCTTGTGATATCAAACGTCTCTTTATCACTTTTAGTAGTTGCCCAATAATTATCATATCTTTTATTTTTATTGGATGTATCTATCATCTCTGTGCCAAATAACAATGTATGAGTTGATGAACCGATCTCCAGTTCATTAATCAAGTTCCCAGATATAATGGTATTTTCTCGCTCAGTTGGATCGTTATAACCATCAACTGTTACTTCAGATGCGCCAGCTGAATATCCAGATGCATAATAGTTTTGATATATTTTTTCAAATTCACTGGAAACAATCGTTAAATTAGCTTTAGTTGTATCTGAAAAATTTGTACTCATTATGGCTCTAAAAATATCAGCCTTTAAAGTGCTAAGATTATTACCCATAGAGTCACCAAATGTAATTTTGCTGAATCTTTCAACAGGTTTACCATTTTCTGTTGGGATGCCTCTATCAATATATCTTTCATGATCTGCGAATTCATAAGACAGGTCTAAGCTTGTTCGATCGCTTACTTTAATTTTTATTGTAGGATTTATCCCCAGCCTATCTCCATCATAAAAATCCCTGTGATTTTCGAGAGCATCGCTATGAATCATTAAACGGAAGGCCAAATCATCGTCGCTTGAGGTGTTATAGTCTAAAGCTATATCATTGGCTCCAAAATCATCCATCCCAAATTCTACAGCACCAAATGTGTCGCCTAAAACAGCTTTCTTAGAGACCCTATTTAGGGCGCCACCAGTTCCACCTCTTCCAAATAAAAGAACATTAGGTCCTCTTAGTATTTCTACTTGTTCAACGTTATAAAGTGATCGGTAATATTGCACATCATCTCTAACGCCGTCTTGAAAAAAATCAGCTGTTGATCTAATGCCTCTAAATACAACCGAATCTCTATGCCCCTCACCTTGAGATGTGTTTACACCAGGCGTATATCTAATTATGTCTCCAATTTGTCTGAAGCCCTGTTTCCTAATGTCTTCGTCGGTGATAATGCTAACAGTTTGAGGAACATTTAATACCGCAACAGGAGTTTTGAGAGCACTAACTTGATCTGCATATAGGACATTTCCTTTTACCACTATCTCTTCAATACTATCTTCAGCTGCAAATAGTGGAGCAAAGAATAGGGCTGAGAGCAATCCCATGATTAAAAAATTAATTTTAGTTTGTGTATTAGGCCAATTCTCCACATTTACCTCATTGAGCAGGTCTCAATGAGGCAACGCACCTAATTGAGAATAGTAATGATAATCATTCTCATTTAGATTTACAAGATTTTTTATTTTATTTAGTTATTCCCTTTGATAGCAAAATAAAGCCCAAGTGCAAATAAAAATATCTGCTCGCTCATAAATAATTTTTGGGTGATAAACCAGTCAGCATGAGCTAGATAAAATGCTCCAGTCATTATAACCAGGACTGCTCCCCCACCTAATCGAGTCACTAGATGCCCGGCCCCACCTAGAAAACCACCTAAAATCACAGCAGCACCTGCACCGACTTCTCCGATAGCCACTAAGCTGGCAACAATCTCAGGCGCAGCTATTCCCATGCTTTCAAACCAAGTAACCATTTTTTCTGGAGGCAGGGGAAATTTTCCCAAGCCATGCAGAATAAAAGAAACTCCCAAGACTAATCTTAATATCCATGGTGCCAATCCCTGAAAGGGTCTAGCAACACTATCTAAATAATTTGAAATGCTCATACAACCTCCATTTTTATTTATTGTAGCTGATGTCTGATAAAGAATTGCAATATTTAAATCTACCCATATATTTACTCCCATAGGAGAAAAATTATGTTTAACCCATTAAAAATGGCAGGGGATATGAAGGGCATGGAAAAAATGCTTAAGCCTGCCTTAGAAAAATTTATGCAAGAGTCTGGTTTTGTAAAAAAATCAGAATTAAAAAAACTTGAGAAGAGAGTTGAGGAATTAGAGGCAAAATTGAAAGGCTAATTAGTTCTTATCATAATAAAATAAACGCTCTATATCATCCTCATTAGTAGACTATCCATATTGAATCTCAATAATATGACAGGCATCTTTAGAGTCGTTTATTAATTAACCATTCGTCGCTATTAAGGGCAACAATGAGGTGATCATCTAGCTGTTTAGCGGATTTAAAATATTCTATATGCCCAGAATGTATTGGATCAAAACCGCCGCTAACAACTATTCTTGTAATTTTTAATATCCTCCGATCAAAGAATTATACAAGCAAGCAGTAAAAATTTGTTAAGACTGAAAGTGACTGAAACTCTAGATATTAATTAAAGGATTTAAAGTGACCCTATCAGGAATCTGTTCTGCGCCTGGGACTCCTCTAGCCACCAAGAATGGTTTTAAAGTCTCTATTGCCTTGGGTTCATCAAAATGGCCTATGCTGGGATGTAAATGATGCACAAAATGTAATTGCATTGAATGGTTTAGATACCTAGGCATCCAATGACTCCAGAACCTAGTATCTTTATACCTTCCGATATCTGCCTGGTAATGCGGGTACCAGCTAAAAAAAGTTGAAAGATAAATTATTCCAAACTTACTTGGTAGCCACCATAACAATAGTGTTTCTAGAGGAAACATTACAACAAGAGTTAAAAGAATGACTCTATACATCATTCCTATAATCATTCCTTTATTAAAAGATTTCATAAATGCATTGTCATTTTTATAAGTTTCAGCTATTGATTGGTATTTAGTTATGCCTGTCTGAGTGGCTGCAACAACTTCCCATAATGACTTTGCAGATGCAGTGTCATAATCTGGGTCTTTCTCAGGATTATTAGTATAAGCATGATGCTTCATATGGGTACATCTCATTAAATCATGAGGAAACATTATTGTGATTAAAGTATAGTGACTTACAAAAGTGTCGATCCAACGCCTCTTTGGATTTCCTCTTGAATAATTACCATGCTGAGCTTCATGTGAAGGTAAGTATGCAAAACAAGCACAGATAGTTGCAATCAATGATCCAAAAAATAAAGAAATATATCCATTAATTACCAATGGCCATAAAGATAACCAAACAGTAGCTTGACCAACTCCAATCAAAATCATCTCCCATTGAAAACGCTTTGAAAAGCTTCTGGCTATTTCTTTTTCTTTTTCAAAGGAAAATTCTTCTGGTATGTTTTTTAAATCTTCCATATCCAAGTTCCTCTAATTTTTGCTATAAGCCCTAGCAATAAACCAAACAAATAACACAACATAGAATAGTTATTTATTAAATAAATTTCTGCTATTGCATTAATTACGCTTCCCCAAAAAATGAGGCCGAACCAAACCATATTCCAATTAGAAATATGATTTGTAAGAAGTTCGTTAAATTTATCCATTTTTTAATGATTAATATTTTATCTTAAGAGATTATAAAAAATAGTCGATGGTTCAATTGAATTATCATCAAGATATTACAAATAACATACAAATTTATAAAATTATTTAAAAGTAGATAAATTTTTCTTTAGAAAGCTAATATTAAGAGTTTTTTCATCATATTTTGTTGTTTCTATAAGGCAAATTTTCCATATATAGTCTAAAAAATAGGTAAATTTAGTCCAATTTCTTAATTTTTCTATATCTAGACAATTATTTTTGTTGTATCCCCCTAATAAATAAACAATTTCTTTATCATTCAAGTTATAGGAAGAGATTATTGACGCTAAATCAAAATATGGACTATTCATAGATGCGTACTCCCAGTCGATGAAAAAACATTTCTTATTCCATAGGATATTTCCGATAGTTAAATCATTGTGAGAAAAAATTTTGAATTCATTTTCATATGAAAGAGAATCAAAAATTTTAAAACCTTGATCGAGGAAGTGATCATTTTTAATTTTATTTTTTAGAATTAATCTGTAATTTTCTACAACACTTTTAAAGTCATTAAGTGCAAAATTCTCTGTTTCTATTTCATGAACCTTTTTAATTTCATCACCCAAAGAAATTAAATTTTCTTTTTTTCTGATTTCATCATCTAAAATTTTCTTTCCTTCATGAAATTCTCTAATGAGAATCCCGCTGTCCAAATCATAATACAAAACATTTTGATCTTGCCTTTTGTCTTTTAAAAAATTTAATATATACAATTCTGAAGATCTTTGATTTTGCAACCAATTTGGTAAATCAAAATCAACTCTTATTACAGATTTAATATCGTTAAAAGTGCAAAGAAAAATTTCAGAAATAAAATCAATTTTTAATGGCGAAATAAGTTTAATTTTGCCATCGATTGATAAGACTTTTTTTTCAACTTTTCTGACTAATTTCATCTTTCATTTGAACCCATGATTTGTAGCCAAAATAAATAATTATTAAATACACTAAAAATAATATTGAGGTTAACATTAGTCCTCTTGAATAAAATAAAAATACAGAAATTGTGTCTATTACAAACCAGTAGACCCAATTTTCTAAAAGCCTTTTAGCAACCATATAGGTGGTAACTATGGCTCCCCATGTCGTCAAAGAATCAAGAAAAGGCAAGGCAGCATTTGTAAATTTTTCAAGAGCCCAGCCTGAGACAAATGCTAATAAAAAGATTAACAATATTGTCTTAATGTGTTGATTTCTATTCCATGTTTTTACAAGAAATTTTGAGTTTCCTGGCAAAGCAATTCTCCACTGCGTCCATCCATAAAAAGCCATAATACAATAAAATATTTGTAATCCTGCTTCCATATAAAGACCTGCAGAATACATAACAAAAAAATATAAAATAGAGCTAAAAAAAGCCGCAAACCAACAACTTATATTCTGTTTTATAGCTAATAATAAATAAGCTATTGCAAGAATGACTGCTGCTAGTTCTATCCAGTTAGAATCAATAATGTTAGAAATCATATCTCACTGTAAAACCCATATTTCTTGGGTCGCCATGTCTTTCATAGAGTGTATCAATAAAATTTGGAGCTTCATTTCCAAAGTAAAAACCTCTTGTTGCATAATACGAATCAAAAATATTTCTTCCCCAAATAGAGTAGGTCCACTGACCGCTATAATAGCTATAGCTTAGATTTGATAAGAAGTATGATTTTGATCTATTGTTATGCGAGTCGGAATAATAGAAACTACTTTTTCCCACCAAATCAAATAATAGATTTGAATGCTCTGTAAGATTCCAGTTCAATCCAATTGCATAACTTTTTTCCGGGGCATGAGCCTGAGCTCTACCCTGAAGATCTGGCCTAGATTTCCAATTTTTAATTTCCGTTTTAAGCAGCCCAAAATTAATAAATATATTTAGGTTATCAGATGGCTTAAAATCTATTTCTAGTTCAAGTCCATTGTTTATTCCCTCGGCTGCATTTTGGGTTATAAATGTAAAAGTATTTGGATCGGTTGGATCGACCTGAGTTGAAATTAAAACCTGTTGATCTTTTCTGTCAGAGTGAAAAATCACGGCAGCTAAATTCATATTTAAATTTTCAATTTTTGAATTTAGTCCAATCTCATAATTAGTTAAAAATTCTGGATCATAATAAAGATTGCTATTTATGGAATTTGTATCAAGACCAAGATTTAAATTAAAACCACCTTGGTTATATCCTCTTGCAATACTAAGAAAAATATTAGTGTCTTGTTTTAAAATTTTGCTAATTGATATTTTTCCGCCTGAAATTTTGTCTGATGGATTAAACGACTCTCCAAGTGAATCTGAATAAGTTAACTCTGAATCTTCCCAGCGAGCACTTAAGCTAAATGTGGTTGAGTCATTTATCAAATAATTTAAGTTGCCAAAAATAGAAGAATTATTAACGGAGAATTTACTTGATGATGAGCTTTCACTTATATAAGGACTGTATGGATCTAAGGGATCACCATAAATACCATCATCATTTTTTAAGTTTATCTCTTTGGACTCAAAAAAATGTACCCCAAGGACCCATTCATATCTTTTATTAATATCTAAATCAGCTAAATTTGATAAAAATCTAAATTCTTGGCTAAAAGTCTTTCTTTTTCTGAGTGTTTCAGAGAAATAATCATAAATATATGGCGCGTGGGAGGCAGGATTGCCCCAATCTGCATCATAACTCAATACAACATTAGTATCTGTCATACTTGTTAAGCTTTGAAATTCAAAATTATCTGTTTCGTTCAAAAATTTTATGCCATAAGCATCTGTTTTTTGAGAATCCATGCCCGGTCTATCGGATAGAGTATTAAGACTTCCATCGATGGTCCAAATATCTGCTGGGTCATCGAGATCTATTTGCGTCATTAGAAATTTAATGGTTGATTTTGGGTTTATTTGCCAATTTGTCTTGAGCCTAAAAGTTGATTCATCTTTTTTTGAAGTGTCTGATTTGCCTGAATATAGATTCTTTCTAAACCCATCAGAGTAGTCTTTTCTCAAAGCTATTCTGTATGTTAAGTCTTCATTATCTTGTGCTGATCCACCAAAAGCTATACCAACGTTTCTAGTTCCATATGTCCCAGTAGTTATTTCACTAACTCCTTCAAATTCTTTTGTTGGTTCTTTGGTTTTTATATAAATTAGCCCTGCCATAGCGCTTGATCCAATTCTAGAGCCCTGTGGTCCTCTATGCACTTCAATTTGATCAACATCAAAAGTTGTTGCAATTCCTCCTTGTCCAGAATAATCAATATCATCTACTAAAAATCCAACTGCTGAATTGGGTGTCCTTTCATACCCGGATCTTTCGCCAATACCTCTAATTTGAAAATGTCTAGCTCTTGAGTCACTAGCTGCAAAATTTAAGTTTGGAACTAAAAAAGATAGCTGTTCAAAGTGCTTTATTGGCTGAGCTTTGATTTCATCAGAGCTTAAAAATATAACACTAGAATCTTCCTGTGCAGCAGATGTTTGTCTCCAACTGCCCTTAACAACTATTTCTTCAATAGGATCTGAAAAGACTTCGGTACTAAAAAAAGAAATAAGTGTAGAGATTAAAAAAACAAACGTACTGTTTTTAATGATGTTCATGCAATTCCTCCGCCATTATTGTATGGATCAGGTTCAAAGGGTTCCGGATTCGGTCTCAGGTTATTTGCCACCCCTTTGCAATTAAATTACATCATATTTAATCCATGAAAAAAAATCTATGGCAAAAACTACTAAGATTAAATTTCTACAGAATTTCTCTCTCATATATACTTATGAATATGAAATATTTTCTTAAAAATTTATCTGTTTTACATATAAAAAATTGGCCAGTGTATATTTTTGGTTTTTTTATAATTGCTGGGTGCAGCCAAGAAATCAGAGTTCCGAAAACTAAAAGTGTTACCCATTTTGATGAATATCATGGGCAAAAGGTGAGTGATCCCTATCGATGGCTTGAAGATTTTACAAGCAATGAAGTTAGAGAATGGGTTAGCGAGCAAAATGATTTTTCGAAACCGTTTGCTAAAAATAAATATCAAACAAACATTAAAGAAGATTTAGAATCTATTTGGACCAGTGAGTATTTAAGCACCCCGTATAAGGTTCAAGGTAAAACTTTTTATTACTTCAATACTGGAAAATTACAGCACCATAAATTCATGGTTAGGGATTGCGATTCATGCAAAGAAAGGGTTCTTATAGATCCAAATCAATTTTCTAGTGACGGAACAATTGCACTGGCATCTGCAAGTGTAAGTCCAGATGGTGAGTGGGTTGCTTTTGCTAAATCAGACGGCGGGTCTGATTGGAGAACATGGAGAATAATGAATATTCAAAATGGTCAAATTTTAGCTGATGAATTGAGTTGGTCTAAGTTTTCAGGAGCAGAATGGTCTCCAGATTCTAAAGGCTTTTTTTACCAAAAATACCCTATGCCAAATGGCGAAGAGCTTAGTGTTGTAAACACCAATCCAGCAATTATGTATCACGCCTTAAACACAGAACAGTCACGGGATGTATTAATAATTGAAAATAAAGAAGAGCCACTTTTATCATGGTCTATATCAGTCTCGGATGATGGTGAATTTAAGATTTTATATACCACCAAGGGGACAGATGAAAGAAATTTAGTATCTGCAGCAAGATATGACGAAACTTTCACACCAATTATTCAGGACTTCGAAGCAACCTATACATTTATTGATAACAAAAATGGAAATTTATTTTTTTTAACTAATGATGATGCGCCAAACGGAAAAGTCGTTCGTCTTGATTTTGATAACCTTGATGCAGGCTTTGAAGATATTGTATTAGAGACTGAGCTGCCCATCAGAAATGTAGACATGATCAATCAAAGCCTGGTTGTTCATTACCTAGATAATACTTTTTCAAATATCAAATATTTTACCCAGGAAGGGGTTGAAAATGGCTCACTGAAAACAATCTCCCCTGGAACTATTTCAGGCCTTAGTGGCAAAAATGATGATGTTGAGGTTTTTTATAGCTTTACAAACTTTACTCAGCCATCACAGATATACAAGTTAAACCTTTTGAATAATGTTCAGGAGCTGTATTGGGAAGAAAAGCTAGAAAACTTTGAGTCTGAAGACTATGTTTCAAATATGATTTTCTATCCATCAAAAGATGGAACTCTAATTCCTTTGCATATATCTCATAAAAAGGACATTGCATTAACATCGGATACGCCTGTACTACTATATGGTTATGGGGGTTTCAGCATTTCACTGGTTCCCAGATTTTCAAAAAGATTTCTTGCTTGGATTAATCAAGGCGGTGTCTTTGCATTGGCAAATTTAAGGGGGGGTTCTGAGTATGGAAAAGCCTGGCATGAACAAGGGATGCTTCTTAATAAACAAAATGTTTTTGATGATTTTGCCTATGCAGCTAAATTTCTACATAGTAAAAAAATTGGCTCTCCTAGTTCGACTGCTATTCAGGGAGGCTCCAATGGGGGTTTGTTAGTGGGAGCTGTAATGCTGCAGAATCCTGATTTATTTGGCTTTGCAATCCCTCAGGTTGGTGTGATGGACATGCTTCGTTTTAATAAATTTACTATTGGATGGGCTTGGGAATCAGATTACGGATCACCTGAAAAATTAGAAGACTTTTTAAATTTATACTCCTATTCTCCATATCATAATATTCAAGACGGTGTTTGCTATCCGCCTACTCTTGTTACGACATCTGATAGAGATGATAGAGTTGTCCCCTCTCACTCCTATAAATTTGCAGCAAGGCTTCAAAATCTTCAAGGCTGTGATAACCCCATAATGTTGCGAGTAGAAACAAGAGCTGGTCATGGGGCAGGTAAACCAAAAGATAAGCAGATTTCTGAAATTGCAGATATTTATGGAACTGCAATGAACTTCATCCACCAGGATTAAGGTAAATACCAAATCAGTTTCATGTGATAAAGTAATCAGCTTTTTAAAATAAAATTATCATTGATGAACAAACTTAAATTACTTTTTTTGCTTTTCATAAATTTGAATGTAATTGCTGATGAAGGCATGTGGGAGCCTTACGAACTTCCAAAACTAGAGAGTGAACTGAAGAAATCTGGCTTCACCAAAGACGTAGCAAGTCTTAGCAATCTTTTTGAGCATCCAATGAGCGCAATAGTTAGTTTAGGTGGATGCTCTGCTGCTTTTGTGTCACCAGAAGGCCTGATTGCTACTAATTATCACTGCATAGAAAGCTCATTCCTTCAATACAACTCTTCTGATGATGAAAACCTTTTTGAAACTGGTTTTTTAGCAAGATCCAAGGATAAAGAAAAAAGATCAGCACCAGGTGCCCGCGTCTACATCACAATTGAAAGTGAAGAAATTACCAATCAAGTGCTGAGTGGAGTCAATGAGGAGACAGAAAGCCTAGAAAGAGCAAAATTAATAGAAAATAATAAAAAACGCATTATTAAACAATGTGAAAACTCAAAAGAAATTGAATGTAGGGTAAGAACATTTTTTAGTGGAGAGGTCTACAAATTAGAAAAATTATTTAAAATTAAAGATGTACGTTTAGTATATGCTCCTCCTGCTTATGTTGGAGAATATGGTGGAGAAATAGACAATTGGATGTATCCACGTCATACAGGTGATTTTGCGCTGTTAAGAGCCTATGTTAGTAAAGATGGATCAAGTAATGAATTTAGCAAGGAAAATATTCCTTATGCGTCTAATTCTTTTTTAGAAATATCTGCAAAGGGTGTAAATGAAGGTGATTTTGTTATGGTTCTTGGCTATCCAGGACGTACAAATAGGTTGCTAACATTCAATGAAATTGAATATGACTTAAACATTGGGTTTCAAGAATCAATTAGATTTTTAAACCAGGGCATTAAATTAATTGACGAAAACACAAGCGAAGAAGATGGCACAAAGCTTAAATACAGAGGCAGAAAAAGTGGGTTTGAAAATTATTATAAAAAAATATCTGGCCAAAAAAACGGAGCAAAAAACTTTGAGCTTTTGAAAACAGAGAAAGCTAAGTGGGATAACTTTTTAAGTTTTGTAGAAAAAAACGCAAGTGACAAGGAGTCTAATTATCTTAATGAATTGCTAACCTTAATAGATGAAACTCTTCATGAAGGATTAGCAAGGAGATATTATGGCAACTCATCCTTAATCGCTATGACTCAAAGACTTTATAGGAACGCAGCTGAAAAAGAAAAATCCGATCCAAAAAGAAAACAAGGATATCAAAACCGAGATCAAGAAAGATTAAGTAATAGTATCAAACGCATGGATTATTCATTTGATAGTAATGTAGATAAGGCAATTTTTCTTAATAGGTTAGAGACTTATAAGGGCTTTCCAAAAAATCTACGCAGGCCTGTATTTAGCAAAGAATTAAATTTAGATCAGGAGTTTGATAAAACAAAAATAGTAGTTGATGAAATTTATTCATCAAAATTTTTAACATCTACAGAAATGTTGCGATTAAAAGATATGAGCCTTAAGCAGATGAATGCCATAAATGATCCATTGATCATTTTTGTAAAAAATATTTATGAAGAGTCATTGAAATATGAAAAAATGTATGAAAAAAGAACTGCAAGAAGACAATTCTTAAAATCAAATTTCATCAAGCTTTTAAGAAAATATTATAAATCTATAGACAAAGAAATATACGCAGATGCTAACGGAACACTAAGAGCAACCTATGGTAATGTATTAGGCGTTAGTATTAAGGATGGAGCCTTTTACAAACCTTTCACTACCCTTGAGGGAATTGCTGAAAAACATACAGGAGTGAATCCATTTAATGTTGAAAAAAGTCTATTAAATAAGATTGCTGAAAAAGATTATGGAGATTATTTGTTTGATTATGTGGGTTCGGTCCCAGTAAACTTTTTATCAACATTAGATATTACAAATGGAAACTCTGGCTCAGCAACGATAAATTCAAATTTTGAGCTTGTTGGGCTTGCATTTGATGGAATGATAGAAACGATAATTGCAGACTATAAATATATTCCTCAAGCAAGAACAATATCAGTTGATTCGAGATATCTCTTGTGGACCTTGGATAGGGTTGAAGAGGCTAACAATATCTTAGATGAATTAACTATTGCTGATTAGCTAAAATTGGTGGGTCTGGGTGGACTCGAACCACCGACCTCACCCTTATCAGGGGTGCGCTCTAACCAAGCTGAGCTACAGACCCAATAGATTGGGAAAGGCGATTATAAACTAAACAATGATCTTGGGAAACTAACTAATGCATTAATCAAGCTTGCCTTCTTCTCGAAGTTTTTGACGAATTTTTGTAGCACTAATTTCAGTTACTGAACTATCAAATACTTCTTCTTCGAACGTATAGCCAACACCTCGACCATAAGTGATATTAACAATATTTGGCACCAACATAATTTCATACTCATGGCCTCTTTTAAAACCATCTTTTAAAAGACCTGCTTCAATATTTTTACAAACCTCATCCAAATCAAAAGGATTGTCATCTTGTCCATCTCCTCCGGATGCTCCTTGAACATCTCGAACCTGGATTGCTACCTGACCAGTTTTTGCAATGCATCTTTTAAACAAGGCTTGATGACCATCGTGCCAAGGCTGCCATCTCCCTAGCATCTGTACTGTTGGTTTTTTCCAATCAAACATTTTTTAAAATCTCCTTAGCCACATCATCATGGTTGTGCTCATTCCATTCTGTAAGATGAAAATCAACATTGTCAGGGTCTTGAAAGAGCTTGTTTGTGTCTTCGTATCTTCCCTCTTTAATGGTGTCCATCCAAATAACTATGTCCGCATCAAAATTTTCTCGGGTTTCTTTGGTGGGACATACAAAATCACATACAACATATCTTCCATGCAATTTTTCAAAATCGGCAAAAGTTTTCATTCTCATCGATTGTCTTTTTCTGCCTTCATCCGAAAAGTCCCAATCATTGGACATCTTCCTTACTTGATCTGCGTTGTACCATGCAGCATTCAATAATGGCACTAATCTCTGGGTTAAATATGTTTTGCCGCTGCCTGGCAGTCCCATTACTAATATTTTCATATTTTTAATTTCCCGATTGTGGTTTGTTTTTAACAGACTCATAGAGACTATAAAATAAATAAAACAAAGGCATTAATGTTGCGTATTTTACGATAGTTGCTGCAATTAAGAACCATAAGGCTCCATCCGCTCCCAACATGCCTCCAATAAAACCAAAACCAAGCTGAATGCTGATAAAAATTGCAGTAAGGGTGAATAGCTTAGTTGCAACTTCATCTGTTACATTCCAGGAGTGTCCTAGGGAATCCATCACACCTTTGTTTTCAAACATAATATATAAAGGAAACAATCCAAGACGACCGTACAAATAAAAACCTGGCAAAACTAACATTAAAAAACCTATCCCATATGCGCAAGAGTGCAAAATATTTGCCCAAAGCAGTGGAAAAAATTTTCTTAATCCTGCAAAAAGAGCTTGATATGGGCTGATCAAGCCATCACTAGATAGTGAACGAAAGGCTGCCATACAACCACCGCTTAAAGCCACTGAAAGAATAAGAGAAGCAAGCACTAAAAAAAGCACTTGAGCAGATATTTCACCAATTGCCTCAAGAACCGCGGTATCTGAGCCTGATTGAATATCTAAAGATGCTATGAGACTTGTTAAAGCAATCTCAAGGGTCATCACTGGGAGACACAAAATGAACAAGTATCCAATGTTACTTAAACAAAAACTAATAGAAGAGAAAAACTGTTGCATATTTATATACTCAATTCGAAATTATATTATTAAAACTAAAGGGTTATTTTTTTAAACTTTCTTTTTCCCACTTGATAAATGGCTGAAGTGCCAGAAGAGATGAGATGTTTTGTATCTGTAATTTTCTCTTCATCAATTCTCACAGCGCCCTGTTTAATCATTCTCATTGCCTCAGAAGTGCTGCTAGTCATTCCGCAATCTTTCAAAAGATTGGCAAGGGGAATTGAGCTCTCTGATATAGCAAAAGATACCTCTTCTATATCATCCGGCATATTCTTTTTTTGGAACTGATTGATAAAATTTGCTTCTGCAAGATCGGCTGATTGATCGTCATGAAAACGAGCAATGAGTTCTTTAGCTAGATCAATTTTAATATCTCTAGGATTCTTTCCGTTGGCTTGATCAGCTTTCAGAACATTAATCTCATCAGTAGATTTAAAGCTTAATAAATCAAACCATCTCCACATTAGCTCATCCGAAATAGACATTATTTTTCCAAACATCTCATTTGGCGCTTCATCAATTCCAACATAATTATCAAGAGATTTAGACATTTTATTTTTTCCGTCTAAACCCTCAAGGATTGGAACTGTAATTACTACTTGCGGCTCTTGGCCATATGACCTTTGAAGCTCTCTACCAACCAAGAGATTAAATTTTTGATCAGTGCCGCCAAGTTCTATATCTGCTTTGAGGGCAATCGAATCATTTGCCTGAATTAATGGATATAAAAATTCATGCAGCGCGATAGTCTGATTGGACTTATATCTTTTATTAAAATCATCGCGTTCAAGCATCCTGGCGAGATTATATTGGGAAGCAAGTTTTATTATTCCCTCTGCGCCAAGCTTATTGCTCCACTCAGAATTAAATCTCACATCGGTGAGTTTTGGGTCTAAGATTTTAAAAACTTGTTTTTTGTATGACTTTGCATTTTCTTTGATCTCAGCCTCATCTAGGGCTGGTCTCGTTTTGTTTTTCCCAGAAGGATCTCCAATCATTCCTGTAAAATCACCAATCAAAAATATTATCTGATGACCTAATTGTTGGAAATGCCTTAATTTATTTATGAGCACCGTATGGCCTAGATGTAAATCTGGTGCAGTAGGATCAAAACCAGCTTTAACAATAAGAGGTTTCTTTGATTTGAGTTTTGCCAGTAGCTCCTCTTCGCTAATTAGCTCATCAATTCCTCGTTTAATTAGATTAAGATTTTCTTTCATGAGTTTTCATTTATTATAGTATTTAATCGAAAAAATGTTTGAAATCATATGACTGAAGACTCAAAAGCTCATTTTGCATTTAAACCAATGATTAGAGGAATGGTCATTTCAGAAAGCGCAGAGTTGTTTCCAATTGGAAAAGTGTACTGTGTTGGAAGAAATTATGCTGATCATGCAGAAGAAATGGGTACCAAGGTGGATGTGGATCAGCCATTTTTTTTTAGCAAGCCTCCTCAGGCTGTAACCCAGTCAAATTTTATTCCTTTTCCAACTCAAACTGATAATCTCCACCATGAAGTTGAGCTTGTTGTATTTTTAAAATCGGAATGCTCAGATATATCTCCGAGTGAAGCAAGCGAACATATTTTTGGATATGCGGTTGGTGTAGATCTAACCAAAAGAGACCTTCAAACTGCTGCGAAAAAAAGTGGAAGGCCTTGGGACTTAAGCAAGGGATTTGATAATTCTGCGCCCATCTCGAATATTCAAAAAAAAGAGGGTTTTGTATTAAGCGAAGGGAGCATCTCTCTTAAGGTTAATGGCCAAAAGAAACAATCTAGCAATCTAGCAAACATGGCATGGAAAGTGGATGAATTAATTAGCTGGCTATCGAAATTTATTTCTCTTAAAGCCGGAGATGTGATATTTACTGGAACTCCCTCGGGTGTTGGAAGGCTGCGCTTAAATGATAAAATTGAAGCAGAGATTGAAAATATTGGCACGCTTTGTTTTGAGCTAATTCATTAAATCAAGTAACTATGAGCACCTACAAACCTAATGCCAAAACACTGCCCTTTGTTTTGCTGGCATTACTCGGCATTTTATTTATTTATGATGCTGGGGTGGAGCAAGAAGTAGTTTCAACAGAAATAATTTCAAAAACTCTAGTTTTACCCAGTCAAAATAATCCCAGTATTAAAACTAAGAAAATTCATATTGTTCAAGAAGGTGAAAACCTCTCATTGATATTCGAGAAATATAAAGTCTCCCTAAATAATACTTATAAAATATTTAGAGAAGATAAATCAAATGAAGTTAAAAACATTCTCCCCAAAGATAGGCTGGAATTTTTATCTATAGATGAAAAGCTCCAAGAAATTCATATTCATAAAGGACCCTTGCTCTCTTATCAAATTGAACTATCACCAAAAATATTAATTAAAAAGATTGTTAAAAAGGCGGAACTTATAAAATCGTTTAAAACTGGGGTCATAGAGTCATCTTTCTATTTAGCTGGATTAAAAAATGATATTCCAGAGAGCGTGATTATGGATCTGGCTTATATCTTTGGTTGGGATATTGATTTTGTTTTTGATATCAGGGCTGGTGATAGGTTTAAACTATTATATGAAACGCCTTTTGTAGATGGGCAACAAATTGAAAATGGCAGTATTTTATTTGCAGAATTTTTTAATCAAAATAATCGATACACTGCGATTAGATACAATGGCAAAAATAAGAGGTGGGATTACTTTAACGAGTTTGGTGGCAGCCTGGAAAAAGCTTTTTTGAGAGCGCCGCTTGATTTTGCATATATTAGTTCACATTTTAATCCAAACAGAAGACATCCAATCCTCAACACTATCAGAGCTCACAATGGAGTTGATTATGCCGCAAAAAGAGGCACGCCCATTCGTTCAACTGGAGAAGGTGTAATTCAATCAGTCGGTTGGAAAAGTGGGTATGGAAGAACAATAGTCATACGTCATGGAGGCGAGATCACGACCTTATATGCTCATCTAGAAAAATATCATCCAAGCATTTCTAAGGGCATGAAAATTTCTCAGGGTCAGACCATTGGCTACGTGGGTGATTCGGGTCTAGCAACGGCTCCTCACTTACATTACGAATTTAGAATTGGAGAAAAAAGGACTGATCCCCTAAAGGTAGCTCTACCCTCCGCATCTCCACTAGATAAATCTAAAATGGGTCAATTTCAAACATTAAGGAATAATTACATAGAAATAGCAGATCAGTTATTATCTAAAGATCCGAATGAAAACCTCTTCAAATAAAATCTTTATAGGAACCATGAGTGGCACCAGTCACGATGGGATCGATATTTGTGCTTTAAAAGTTCCTGGTCAAGTTAATTTATTAAACTTCTGTTCTTTTAAATATCCACCAAAGCTGAGAGAAAATATATCTACAGTAATTCAACAACAAGAATTAAGTCTTGATATGTATTTTGAGCTTAATAAAAAAATTGGAATTGCTTTTAGCAAAGCAATAAATAAATTTCTTGCCCAAAATAAAATGAATAAAAAAGATGTTGCTGCAATTGGTCTGTCAGGACAGACATTATTTCATAAGCCAAAAGGCAAATATCCTTTCTCCATCCAAGCCGGGGATCCTAAAATAGTTGCCAATGAATGTGGGATAGATGTTGTCAGTGATTTTAGGAATGATCATATTAAACTTGGCGGAGAAGGTGCGCCGCTAGTCCCAGAATTTCACCAAAAGTTATTTGCAAAAAAAAATACTCCTGTGGCTGTATTAAACATTGGCGGGATTTCAAACTTTACCTACCTGGATGAAAAGCACGATTTTTCTGGTTCTGACTGTGGACCCGGCAATGCGCTTATGGATATTTACTGCCAAAGCTTTCTCAATCTTCCCTTTGATAAAAAAGGTGAGCATGCAAAAAAAGGGGTCATTCATACCCCTTCGCTTAATCAAATGCTAAGCCATCCATTTTTTAAAAGGCGGCATCCAAAATCTACGGGTAAAGAAATATTCAATATAAGATTTATTCCTAAGCAACTTTTGAAAAGATCTTCTTACGATATATTGGCCACTCTGACCGAACTTACTGCAATTTGCATCGCAAAATCTTTATGCTCACAAAAGAAATTTCCTCATCAAGTCATTGTTTGCGGAGGTGGGTTGAAAAATAAATTCTTAATAAACTCAATAGAAAATCATATAAATATGAGCGTCATTTCTACCAGTGAATATGGTTTTGACCCTCAGGCCATTGAGGCCATGGCATTTGGATGGATGGCAAGGCAAAGGCTTTGCAAAAATACTCTTACTGTAAAAAAAAATAAGGGGTTAGTTGGGACTTTGACTAAATCTAGATAGTAAATGACTCGCCGCAACCACAGGTAGTCTTTGCGTTTGGGTTGGTTACCAAGAATCTTGAACCTGATAAGTCCTCTACATAATCTAAAGTTGAGCCATAAAGGTATGGATACGAAAGAGAATCTAATAAGATTGTGAATCCTTCAAACTCAACAACATCATCATCCCCTTCGGGGCTATCATCAAACTTAAAACCATATTGAAAACCTGAGCACCCTCCGCCAGTTACATATACCCTAAAATAATTAGATTTTTGGCTTGGCAAAAGACCTTGAATACGCTTCACAGCATTGCTACTTAGGTTTATCGATGTCATTTCAGAGCTCATTTAATTCTTAGTTTATAGGATTAAAAATATATTCAACAACACTTAAGCTAAAATATTTTTCTATCAGGGCTTAGAAGCGCTAAGATATACCTTAAATGAGCCTCTATCTAGTTTTTAAAGTCCTGCATATCCTATTTATGGTTTCATGGTTTGCTGGTATTTTTTACTTACCTCGCCTATTTGTTTATCACGTTGAGAGTGAAGATCAGAATACAAAAGATCAATTGACAATAATGCAAACAAACTTGATTAGATTCATTACTCCGCTAGGCGTATTAGCATTATTCTTTGGTTTAATGATGGGTTTTCTTGGGTCTAATTGGATTGGGTTTTTTTCACAAAAATGGATAATTGCTAAAATTCTAATAGTATTAGTTTTGATTTTTTATCAGATTTTTTGTTTAAAGATTTTAAAAGATCTTGGTTCGAATTCTCACAATTGGACTGGTTTTAAGTTAAGGATTTTTAATGAAATACCAGTCTTACTTTTACTGGGTGGAATTATTGCTGCTGTCTTTAAATTTTAAAATCCTATAAAGAAATTTGATACAATTTGTTATTCAGCATCACTAGCTATATAAAAAATTTATTACTAAACATCTTTGAGAAGAAAAAATTCAGAATCGCTTTTTGAGCAAGCTCAATCTCTTATGCCAGGAGGTGTAAATTCTCCAGTCAGGGCATTTAAAAATGTTGATGGCAGTCCTGTTTTTTTTAAATCTGCCAAAGGTCCTATTTTGATTGACGAAGATGAAAATCAATACATTGATTTCATTGGTTCATGGGGCCCCATGATTCTTGGCCACTCTAATCCAATTATATTAGAAGCTATTAAAGCTCAGCTGGAACTTGGGACAAGTTATGGTGCACCAACAAGCTTAGAGAATAAGCTTGCAAGCATTATCAAAAGTCAGGTTCCCTCAATGGAAAAACTACGAATGGTAAATTCTGGCACGGAGGCAACAATGAGTTGCATAAGACTTGCCAGGGGTTTTACAGGTAAAAATAAAATTATCAAATTCACAGGTTGTTATCATGGTCATGTTGATTCATTGCTTGTTAAAGCAGGTTCTGGAGTTTCTACTTTCGGCCTGCCAGATTCTCCAGGAATACCAAATGAGCTGGCAGCGCTAACATATAGCTGTCCTTACAATAATATCGAAGCTTTATCAGATGTTATTAATGAAATCGGAGATGATCTTGCTGCAATAATTGTTGAGCCTATTGCAGGCAATATGGGATTTATTCCAGGAGAACCTCAATTCTTAAATGCCTTGCGAGAGCTATGCGATAAACATGCTTCTCTTCTAATATTTGATGAGGTTATGTCGGGCTTTCGAGTGGGGCTAGGAGGAGCTCAAGCCATATACAAGATTCAACCTGACTTAACAGCCCTTGGAAAGGTGATAGGTGGCGGACTTCCTGTTGGAGCATTTGGAGGCAAACAATTAATTATGGATCAACTCGCTCCATTAGGTCCTATATATCAAGCAGGAACATTATCTGGAAATCCATTGGCGATGAGTGCTGGCATTGCCCTTATAGAAACTTTGATCCAAACAAATCCATTTGATGGATTAGAAAAAGCATCTTCAGAGATTATGTCTCATACAAAAAATCTTATGATTGAAAAAGGCATACCATTTTCAACCTCTTCTATAGGCGGTATGTTTGGTTTTTTCTTTAGCGAGCATATACCAAAGAATTTTGAAGATGTTGTTAAGAGTGATGACAACATGTTTAAGAAGTTTTTTTATGCAGCTTTAGATCGTGGTATATACTTCGCTCCTTCAAAATATGAGGCTGGATTTATATCGTCAACACATGATCAATCTATAATAGATAAGTCTAAAAGTAAGATTGAAGAAGCAGTTAAGGAATTATAAAAATGAAAAATGATATTAGTGCAATTGGAAATGCTCTTGTAGATACTGTATTTAAAGTTGAGCACAGTCTTATTTCTGAGCTTGGTTTAGAAATTGATCAAATGACACTTTCAAGTGCTGAGGAACATGCTCCAATAATTGATAGACTTATTGCCTCTGGAGCAGACACTGTCTCAGATTGTGGTGGATCTGCAACGAATAGTCTTGTTGCAGCGGCAAGCTTTGGTGCAAAATGCTTCCATACCTGCAAAGTGTCTGATGACCAAGATGGAATAAGATACCTTGAAAGCTTGAAAGAGGCTGGTGTTGGTCACAAAGGAAATATGGCCCCTTCTAGCACTATTCCAACTGGAAAATGCCTGATCCTGGTTACTCCAGATGCAAAAAGAACAATGACCACCGCACTAAATGTTAGCTCATTGATGGATGACAATGATCTAGATCTAAGCCAGATAGCAAATTCCAAAATTTTCTATATTGAGGGGTACATGGTTACAAGTGAGGAAAATTATAAAGTTACCTTGCAGGCTCTTAATCATCTTCAAAATTTTCCAGATGTAAAAATAGCTTTTTCATTATCTGATCCAGGAATTGTCATGGGGTTTAAAGATAAATTTCACGAAATGGAATCTTTTGGCTTGGACTATATTTTTGGCAATGATGATGAGGCCATGGCCTTTGTCGATGCAGAAAATATTGATGAGGCATTCACCAAACTCCAAGAGAAGCCTTACACTTCAATAATTACTACTGGAGAAAAAGGTAGTTCGGTGATTACAAGTGACGAAATAATTCACACTCCCAAGGTAAATATTGAACCTGTTGATACCAATGGTGCTGGAGATATGTTTGCAGGTAGCTTCTTATATGCATTGCTTCAAAATCATGATCTTAGGTCCTGCGCTGAATTTGCAAATTATGGAGCATCAAAGGTTGTAGAAACCTTTGGACCCAGACTTACTCGTGAAGGATACCAAGAAGTATTAAATAATTATAAAAAAAGCTAGCTTATTACCCCGCTTTCTGATAATTTCATGCGCCTAAAAACTTTTATTAAATAGAATATGCCAAAAAAAGCAGATACAAAAAAATCTACTGCTAAAAAAACAGTTGCCAAAAAAACTCCAGCAAAAAAAGCTCCAGCAAAAAAGGTAGCAGTAAAAAAGGTTGCAGCGAAAAAGACCCCTGCAAAAAAATCTACTGCTAAAAAAAGAACTACTCCAATATCTTCCTATAAAGGCCGCAAAGGTGAAAAGTATATGAGCGCTGCAATGAAGAAACACTTTAATGCTGTTTTAATTGAGTGGCGTGAACATTTGCGAGAAGAGATGCAAAAAACTTTTGATCATCTTAAAAATAAAGGTGAGTCATATGCCGATCCAATCGATAGGGCTTCACAAGAAGAAGAGTTTGCTTTTGAGCTTAGAACAAGAGATAGAGAAAGAAAACTTATTAATAAAATTGCAGGCTCCTTAGAACAAATCAAACAAGATGACTACGGATACTGTTATGCTTGTGGAATAGAAATAGGAGTAAAAAGACTTGAGGCTCGTCCGACTGCTACACATTGTATTGATTGCAAAACACTTGATGAAATCAAAGAAAAACAACTTGGTGGTTAGTAATCTAGCTCAAACAAGTTTCTTTTAAGCTTTTGAATAATAAAAATAAAGCATCTTCAGTAAAAACCCCAAAAATCCTTAAGGAAAACAAATTTAGCCCTCTTGCCATTGAGGTGGTTAAAAAATTAAAACAATCTGGCTTTCAGGGATATCTGGTTGGCGGATGTGTACGTGATTCACTGGTCGGAATAAAAGCAAAAGATTTTGACGTTTCAACAGATGCAACACCTGAAGAAGTAAGAAAAATTTTTAGGTCATCCAGGATTATTGGTAAAAGGTTTCGATTGGTTCATGTTTTTAGTAGAAATGAATTAATTGAGGTTTCAACCTTTAGAGCAAATGCTTCAAAACAAGATAACGGCTCAGGCGTTGTTAAAGATTCAGAAGGTAAAATCCTTAGAGATAATGTTTGGGGGACTCTAGAAGAAGATTGCATTAGGAGAGACTTCTCTATTAACGCACTATATTTTGATCCTATAGAAAATCACTTATGTGATTTTCATAACGGTCTTCAGCATATACAAAAAAAAATTCTTGTTTCAATTGGTGATCCCCTGATTCGATTTGAGGAAGATCCTGTAAGAAGTTTACGTGCCATTCGATTCAGCTCAAAACTCAATTTTAAAATTGCCAATGATGTGAAAGAGGCCATATATCAAAAAGGTCATTTGCTAGGAAATATTTCTAATGCAAGGATGTTTGATGAGTTTTGTAAAATTTTTCTTACAAAAAAAGCTCTAGATAATTTTAATAAGCTGGATGCTTTTGGTGTTTTAAAGCATTTAATCAATACAGATGGGTATACTGAAGACTCATTTGGTTTGAGGTTTCAGCATGCTGCACTTATTAATACTGATAACCGATTAAAGGCATCAAAATCTGTCACTCCAGGGTTTCTAATTGCTGCCTTACTTTGGCCAAGACTTATTGATGCATCCAAAGAAAAAGGAAGTCTTAACCTGAGAAGATTTTTTAGAAGCATGGATAGAATTATTAGAGAGCAACAAGTATTGACTGCTGTGCCAAGAAAATTTCATGGATACATTAAAGATATTTGGTCGCTACAATTAAAGCTTGAAACTCGTTTAGGGCACCAGCCATATAAGGTTTTAAACCATCCTCGCTTTAGAGCTGCCTATGACTTCTTACTTTTAAGGGAAGAAGCTGCAAGAGATTCTCAAGGTATGGGCGACTGGTGGACTCAATTTCAAAAGATTAATCGACCGGGTAAAATTGAGTTACTGAAGTCATTAAGAGAATCAAGGAGCGGTCCAGTTGAGAAAAAATTTGGTTTCTTGGAAGAGTTAAGCTAATCTTTACCAAACAAAGTAAAAACCTTATGGAACCAGCTTTACAGGAAGCTCCGCTTCCAAAATATATAGCGATTGAAGGACCAATTGGTGTTGGGAAGACTACACTTGCTCATAAAATTGCTGAGACTTTCAATTATGATGTATTTTTAGAGCAACCTGCAGAAAATCCTTTTCTTAAAAGTTTTTATAGAAATCCAAAGCAGTCTGCGCTGGCAACTCAATTGTTCTTCTTGTTTCAACGTATGCAGCAAATTGAGGATCTAAAACAAAGGTCATTATTTGAGCCTGTGCGTGTTGCTGATTTCTTAATTCAAAAAGATAGATTATTTGCTGAAGTAACTTTATCCGAGGAAGAAATGGGTTTATACGACAAGGTCTATGAACATTTAACCATTGATGCTCCTTCGCCAGATTTAGTTATTTATCTTCAGGCTCCAGTAGAAGTTTTGTTAGAGAGGATAAACAAACGCGGCAATCCTGATGAAAAATTTTTAACCATTGATTATTTAGAAAGACTAAATGATGCCTACTCAAAATTCTTTTTATATTTTGAAAATGCACCTTTGTTAATTATTAATGCATCAGATATTGATCTTGAGAGCGGTGGTTCTGATTATGACATGCTAATTAGCAAAATTATGTCTGATCCTAGGGGGAAAAATTTTATCAATCCCCAACCCTCTATTTTATAAAAAGCTAATAGAATTTTATGGCTGAAAAAAAATACCTGCCTCCTAAAAATCTCGATAATCCATTCATAAGAAACTTAGATGAATACAATGCGATGTATCAGTTATCCATTGAAGATCCTCAAACTTTCTTTGGAGAACAAGCTAAAGAGAACTTAGCATGGATAGAGCCCTTTACCAGCGTTCATAATAATAAATTTGCTGATTCGAAATGGTTTGAAGGAGGCAAAATCAATATTGCCTATAACTGCATTGATAGGCATTTAAAATTTCACGCAGACAAAACTGCGCTTATCTGGGAAGGAGATGATCCGAATCAATCTCAAGAAATTACCTATGCTGACTTACATCTTAATGTCTGTAAATTTGGGAATATTTTAAAGAATTTAGGAGCCTCGAAAGGGTCAAGGGTATGTATATATATGCCAATGATCCCAGAGGCAGCATATGCAATGTTGGCATGTGCAAGAATTGGCGCCATCCACTCAGTAGTATTTGGGGGGTTTTCTTCAGAATCGCTGAAGGACAGAATTTTAGATGCAGATTGCAGCCTAGTTATCACAGCAGATGAGGCTATTAGAGGTGGGAAAAAAATTCCTCTAAAAGAGAATGTTGATGCTGCCTTGCTAGATTGTCCAGGAGTTGACCATTGCCTTGTTATCAAGCGAACTAATGAAAATATTCATTGGGTGGCAGACAGGGATATAAATTATGAAGAAATGTTTGCAGAAGCATCAAGCGAGTGCTTGTGCGAACCAATGGATTCAGAAGACCCATTATTTATATTGTATACGTCTGGCTCAACAGGAAAGCCAAAAGGTGTAATGCATACCACCGGAGGATACTTGCTGGGGGCACATTTAAGCTTTAAATATCTTTTTGGCTATGAAACTAATGACAGATATTGGTGTACTGCTGATGTTGGATGGATTACTGGCCATACCTACATCCTCTATGGGCCTCTATCTAATGGAGCCACCAGCTTAATGTTTGAGGGCATTCCAACATACCCTAGTCCCTCTAGATTCTGGGAAATTTGTGATAAACATCAAATCTCCATTTTTTATACAGCGCCCACCGCTCTAAGAGCTTTAATGGCACAAGGAGATAAGCATGTACTTAAAACGAGCAGGCAAAGCCTTCGTATTCTAGGAACAGTAGGTGAACCAATTAATCCTGAAGCATGGGAATGGTATTTTAAAGTGGTCGGCAATGAGGCCTGTCATATTATTGATACCTGGTGGCAAACAGAAACAGGATCTGTCTTGATTTCTCCCATTGCGGGCATCACACCAGTTAAGCCAGGTTCAGCAACTCTGCCATTTTTTGGAGTTAAGCCTGAGCTTGTTGATGAAAATGGGGTTATTTTAGAGGGAGAGCAATCTGGCAATCTGATCATCACTCAATCCTGGCCAAGCCAGATAAGAAGTGTATATGGAGATCATCAAAGAATGATTGATACATATTTTTCAACTTATGAGAATGCCTATTTTACTGGTGATGGCGCTAAAAGAGATGGCGATGGATACTTTTGGATTACTGGTAGAGTTGATGATGTATTAAACGTATCTGGACACAGACTTGGGACGGCTGAGATAGAGAGCGCTTTGGTGCTGCATGAGAAAGTTGCTGAAGCGGCAATTGTGGGTTTTGAGCATCCAATAAAAGGCCAAGGAATTTATGCATTTGTGACACTCATGGTTGGAGAGGAACAGAAAGAAAGCTTGATAGTCGAGCTACAGAATTTTGTTGCAAAAGAAATTAGCCCAATTGCAAAACCTGATCTTATTCAATGGGCTCCGGGACTCCCAAAGACTAGATCGGGAAAAATCATGCGAAGGATTCTAAGAAAGGTTGCTGGTGGTGAGTTTGATGAACTTGGTGATACATCCACTTTAGCTGATCCAAGTGTGGTTGAGGATTTAATTGTAAATAAAGTTAACTTAAAAATAACTAACCAATAAACACCCTATTCCAACCACACAAGTCATTATTACCAAATAATTATTCAGGGATTCCTCTTCTATTAAATGCATTTCTCCTTTCGAGTGATAAAAAATATCAGGTTTAATTAAGAGCGTCATGGTATTAAGCGCATGCATAAAAAATATCACTAAAACAAACCAGTGAGCTTCTTCAATAATTGCACCAAAGCTTATCAACAAAAATGGGGTATCAAAAATTACTAAAAACTTCCTGTTGTTTGGATTATAAATAAATCCAAAAATATTAAATTTCTCTTTTATTAAAAAAAGAATGATGAGGGATGAAATTAAATATAAGCATCCAAGAATGAAAGAAAACATTTATTCTATTTAAATGACCAGGTTTTATTTGTTGTATTAAAAGTTGCTGTTCCATCTTCGAGCAATTTGTATAAGTGTGCTTCTAGACTCCAAATTGCAATAGGATGAAGCTTTGGGTCAACATCATCATAGACGCTTGATACCAAATCTTCAGATGTAACACTTGAAAAAAGCTTTAACTTAGAAATAACTTTCCCTTCCCTCTCTAATCTATGATTGATGATCCAATCAACTACCGCCATAGGGTCTTCTAAAAAATCACCATGGCCAGGACCTATTTTATTGAAATCATAATTACGCAATAGCGCCAAAGATCTTAAATAATCTTTCATGGATCCATCAGGGTGGGCAATGACAACCGTGGAACCGTTCATAATATGATCTCCTGTAAGCATTACTTTTTCTTCTTGAATTAAGTAACACAGATGGTTTGAAGCATGCCCAGGAGTGTGAACTGTCTCTATAGTGTATTCATCTGTTTTAATTAAGTCTCCATGCTCAAGGATATGATCGGGCTTAAAAGTTTTATCTTGCAGAGAATCGTCTTTTTTAAGCAATCGACCCATCAATGGAACGTTAAGAATTTCACCTAAAACCTTTGCTGCAGGAGAATGATCGCGATGAGTATGGGTTACTAAAATACGCTGAATCTTACCCTCACCAAGATTAATTAAGTTTTCTATATGAGCGTCTATTTTAGGGCCTGGGTCAACTAAAGTTACATCCTCTTTGCCAATCAAGTAGCTATTAGTACCAGGGCCAGTAAATACACTGCCATTGGAGGCTGTAACTCGCTCAATAAATAATCTAGGCATTGTCATACCCCTCCTCTCCAGGAAGAAAGCCAATCCACTCTCCATCTTTTTTAATAAATTTTGGTAGTATTGGGGGAATTGCGTTATCTCCTAAGCCTTGAAAATAATTAAACGCCTCTTCACTAGAAGAAAATTCAGCTAACTTTTCAATATTTTTTATGGTTGGAAGAATCATGTTCATTTCTCCATTTGTTAATTTTACTAAAGCGTCTGCGGGTTTGATCCAAAAACTCTCAGTTAATTCAAAACCATCATGACTGGCTAATTGTTTAGCATTTACCTTGGCAAGAAAAAATCTAGTATCAAATCTTTTTGGCTCAATTGCTGGGGTAATCCAATGCGCACAAGGCACAATATTTTTAGCTCTTAATCTTAGGGATTCAGACATACAAATATCTTTAAAAGTAATTTCTTTATTATTAAGCTCTCGTCTCATCTTGCTTAGCTTTTCGCTGTCTTGGATGATTGAATCATCGGGATTAGCAAGTAACACCCCTGCCTCCTCAAAACACTCCCTGATACAAGCAACCCAAAATGATAGACCGTTGTCTTTAATTCCCAACTGTCTAGAGGCTGCCACATCATCCATTCCCTCAAGGTATGGATATAAGTCAGAGTCAGAGTCTTCTGGATCTAACTTGCCTCCTGGAAAAACATAAAGACTCCCAAAAGGAGGTCTGCTGCTTCTCTTGACCATAAATATTTCAAAATCACCTTCTTTTGCTTCGCGCATGAGAATAACTGTCGCTGCTGGCTTGATGGGTATTGTCATAATTTATTTCAATAGTATGGTTTTTTATTATCCTTTAGAATACACCTTAATGGAAATTACAGATTCACTCTCAAATGATATAAAAGATGCCCCAGACTGGTTTCATTCAGCTATCTCTCAAGATCCAAGAAAAGAAAATCTCAATCATCCACTTGGCAAGCTTGCCTATCAAGTCTGGGATAGAAAAGATGCACAAGACATTATTCTTCTTATTCATGGCACAGGAGCACACAAGAAATGGTGGGATCCGATTGGGCCTCTATTAAATAATAAATTTTCTGTTATTGCCCCTGACCTTCCTGGAATGGGAGAGTCTGATCATAGAAATGCATATAATTTTGAAGAATTTAGCGAAGCCTTGATTGCAATCATTAATCAAGAAAAAATTGTTAGCAATGATAAAAAAATTTACCTTGTAGGTCATTCACTTGGCGGACATGTTGCAGGATTTATGGCAAGTGAATTTCCAGATCTTTTTCATGGGGTAATAATGATTGATTCTCCTATTCGCCCACCAACATATGACTATGATAAACATCAAAGCACTGGTCCTCTAAGAAGAATCAAATACTACCCTGACAAAGTTTCTATCATCGAAAGATTTAGGCTAATGCCTCCCCAGGACTGCGAAAATGGCTGGTATCTTAGATACATTGCAGAGCACTCAGTTTTCGATGTTGAAGAAGGCTGGAGATGGCGATTTGATGACAAGCTCTTTGCCACTCTTAGGCGCCTACACAATTATGAATTTAAATTTAAATGCCCAGCACTTTTTATTGCTGGCGGTAAAAGCCTATTATTAGAATCAAAAATAATGAAATATATCAGAGAAGCTTTTAAAGACTCTATGACAGTCGAAGTAATTGAGGATGCGGCTCACCATGTCCCGCTCGATTCTCCACTAGAACTGGTCTCTTTAATAAATGATTATTTACAACAGTGGGAAGAAACAAAATAAAAAAAACAATAATAACTATTTTAGGGGCGCTGACATTGAGTGTTATTGCAATCTTATGGCTTGGAAATGAAAATAGCATTGAGCCGTTAGATGGATGTAAAGACAATGAAGAGCTGAAAGTCTATTGTAATTTTATGAATCCTGAAGATTTGGCGCTAACTCCAGATGGAAATTTTTTAATTGTGGCCGAGTTTGGCGGAATGGCACCATTAGTTGAAATGACAGCTGGAAAATTAAGTTTTTTTAACATAAAAGATAAAACTAGATCTCTAGCTAAGATTGCTTTTGGGGAAAATGAATGGGGCTCTGGTGACTGTTCTAGAGATCCAAGCATTCCCTTTGGTCCTCATGGCATTGATTTAGTTCAGAGAGAGGATGGAAAGCAGCAACTTGCAGTGGTCAGTCACTATCCAAATGAAAGCATAGAGATGTTTGAACTGTTAGAAGAAGATGGTTGGTTGCTTGAGTGGAAGGGCTGTGTTGATGTTGATGGAAAATATTATTTCAATGATGTCTCATTAGATATGTCTGGAAACTTCTATGCCTCTCATATGTTTGAATCTAATTTCTCAATGATAAGTGCCTTGTGGAATGTATTTGCCAAATCAGATACAGGCATGGTTGTTAAATGGACTCAGGATAATAAATTTGAGGAACTAAATTACACAGCTGGCTCTTTCCCAAATGGCATTGCGTTAGATCAAAAAAATAATAATCTCATTGTGAATTACAACTTGGGGGATAAAAGTATTCTATTTGATCTTAATACAAAACAATCCCTTGGAATTTACGAACACAATTCACCTGATAACGTGGTTATCAAAGGTGGCTTTGCATGGGTTACTAATCATGATCATTCTGTTGCAGAATCTTTGGGGTGTGCCGAAACAGTTAATTGCACGCTTCCTTTTTCAGTGAACAAATTATCTCTTTCAGATCTTTCCTTGGTTAAGTCCTATAAATTTAAAAGCAAAAATATGGGAGTGGGAACTGTTGGTTTGCCACATAATGGATCTTTGTGGATTGGCTCATACCACTCAGACAGATTAGCAGAAGGTAATCTTTCATTAAGTGAATAGTATTTATACTGCTGAGCAGGTCAAAGCTTTTGAGAAAAGTTCTTTTATCAAGGAGGGTGACGACCAGCGGGCAATGATTGAGGCTGCCAAGCGGACTGTTGAGGTATTAAATACAGATTATCCAACATCAGAATTTTTAATTTTATGTGGGCCGGGCAATAATGGTGGAGACGGATACTTCATAGGCATTGGTCTAAGTGAGTTGAAAAAATCTGTTAAATTTATAGATGTACTAGGCCATGCAAAGAAATCTCCCCTATGCGAGCATGCATTTAAAATTGCAGAAGATTCAGACTTTATTAATGCAAAAACACTTAAAGATATTTCTAGTAAAACCGTTATAGTGGATGCAATATTTGGAATAGGTGGAAGAATAGATTTGGGGAGCAAGTTAGAGGAAATTTTGTCTGACTGTAATAAGTTTGAATCTAAAGTAGCCATAGATGTCCCAACTGGACTTGATAGCAATACTGGAGAAATATCTAAAGCATGTTTTAATGCAGATAAAACAATTACTTTTATTGGTTATAAACTTGGACAGCGAATCAATGAAGGTAAGAATTATTGTGGCAAGCTAATATTAAAAGATCTCGGACTTGGTATGGAAAAAAATGTCAGCCCAACAGTTAACGAACTCTCTTTTGAGGATATTAAGAAAAATATTCCTAAAAGAAGAGAAAATTCTCATAAGGGAGATCATGGCAAACTTTTGATAATTGCAGGGGATGAGGGTTTTGGGGGTGCCGGCATTATGTCTTCAGAGTCTGGACTAAAAACTGGAGCTGGGCTTGTAAAGCTCCTCACTAGAAAGTCTCATGTCTCTGCAAGCTTAGCAAGAAATCCTGAGGTGATGGTATCTGGGGCAGACAATGCTCAAGACATAGAAGCTAATTTAGACTGGCCTGATGCAGTTGTTGCCGGACCTGGAATGTTTAAAAACTACTGGTCGGAACAAATACTATATAAGCTACTTGTCCATGTTGCTGACAACAACATCCCCACTCTTTTAGATGCTGGTGCTCTGAGATTGCTAAGCCATAAGGCTTTTTCTAAAATAAAACTTCATAACGAAACGGTGCTCACTCCTCATCCAGGTGAAGCAGCTGAGATGTTAAATATCGCGGTCAACGAAATTCAAAAAGATCGAATAAAATCAGCAAAAGCATTGCAAAAAAAATATGGATGCATCATCGTCCTTAAAGGTAACGGAACGATTATTTGTAACAAAAATGATGCTTACCTTTGTTCTTCTGGTGGGCCAGAATTAGCTGTTGCAGGCTCTGGTGATATTCTCTCTGGAGTCATTGGGTCATTAATTGCTCAGGGATTAGCTCCATTTGAGGCAGCAAAAACTGGAGTTGAAATTCATGCTCTAGCTGGTGAAGAGTTTGTCAAAGATGTTGGCGAAATAGGACTGGCTGCCGGTGAACTGATCTCTTACATAAGAAAATTCTTGAATTAATCCTCAATGCTAAAGCTCAAACTAAAGAATGAATCTAGAACATTGCTTTTAGGCTCAGCCATTGGGAATAGTATTCTAAATTATGATTTTAAAAATTTTGAAATTCATTTAAATGGTAATTTAGGTGCTGGAAAAACAACTTTGGTAAGAGGTATTCTTCAGCATTTAAATTGGACAGATGTGGTGACCAGCCCCTCATACACCCTATGTGAAGAGTATGAAATAGATAGAAAACTCCTATTACATGTTGATTTATATAGAATAAATTCCCTTGAAGATGTTGAAGTATTAAACCTTGATAGAAAGACTGATATGCAAAAAGTTATTTTTATTGAATGGCCGGAAAATCTTCAGACAGATAGAGATGTCGACGTTATAATCAATCTAGACCATGACCATATGGCAAGACATGCCTCAGTAAAATGTAAGGATATTGAGATTGAATCTAGCATTAAAGCTTATTATGAAAATAATTAATTTAAAATTTCTGCTCGGGATTTTCTTTATTTTTACCCTGACAACTGAAGCGGCTAATAAAGTATCTTTCAGCAATATTTCTGAGCTTGAATCTGGAAATTTAAAAATAGTATTTAATCTGGAGAAGATTGCGTTAATTAATTCCTATGCCTTAGATGATCCGTCAAGAATAGTAATTGACCTCAAGGAAACTTCTTTAAAAGAGCCAATAAAATCTCAACCATTCTCTCCCATTAAGTTAATACGAGCCAGTGAAGTTGGGAGCACTGTCCGCATTGTGATTGATTTAAAAGGGTCTGTGTATTGGAAAAAACCTTGGCAAGTGAAACACAAGGATCGCATCGATTTAATACTTGAAATTAAAAGGGATAAAAAAATCTCTAAAAATTTAAGAGATATTATAGTGGCAATTGACGCAGGTCATGGCGGAAGAGATCCAGGAGCAGTTGGTAAGAACATACTAGAAAAAGATGTAACACTTTTAATTGCTAGAGAATTAGAGCGCACTTTAAAAAATACTTATGGGTATAACCCAGTAATGATCAGGCCAGATGATAGATATGTAGATCTAGATGATAGATATCAAAATGCTAGAAAGCTTGGTGCTGATTTATTTGTTTCTGTTCATGCTGATGGATTTAGACTTTCATCTGTTAAAGGTGCATCTGTATATGTCTGGTCAGAAGAAGCATCCTCAATTACAGCTGAAACTCTTTCAAAGAATAAATTAACCTCCAGTCCAGAAGTTAACTCAAAAATTGGTAAGTTAGATGTGAGAGATTTTGATGAAGATGCAGCCAGGACTCTTTATCAAATAGCCTATGAAGCTAAAATAGATAACAGCGTCATTTTAGCAAAAAAAATATTAGAGCAATTAAAAAAAGATCCCTTCACAAAAATGCATAAACCCAACGTAGAATTTGCAGATTTCAGGGTCTTAAAATCAATAGACATTCCATCGGTTCTTATAGAATCGGGTTTTATTTCAAACCCTGATGATGCCAAAAGATTAGAGGGCAAAGCCGGAAGAAGAATGATAGCCAGAAGTATCTTTTTGGGAATACATAATTATTTTAAAGAAAAACCAAAACCAAATACTTTTATGGCATCTCTTCCAAAATATGTTGAGTATGAGATTCAAAAAGGTGATGTAATCTCAGAGATTGCCATTCGTTTTGGTGTTACTATTGATGAAATCATCAATTGGAATAACCTAAAAAATAAAAGTATTTACCCAGGCCAAATAATTCAAATTTCTATCTAATGTGGAATCTAAATAATAAAACAGTCGTCATTTCTGGAGCTACAAATGGTATTGGTAAGGCTGCAACTATTGAACTTTCTAGAGAAAATCCAAAACTATTATTTACATATAGAAATCAAAGGCTTGCAGATGAGCTTCTTGCAGAAATTAAAGATATATCTCCAAGCACTCAAGTCCAATCAGTATATTGTGATTTTTCAGATCAAGATTCTATTAAAAAATGCACCAATAAAATTAATGATTTATGTGCAAATATTGACGTCCTCATCAACAATGCCGGTGTTGTGAATACTTCATATCATGAAACTGATGAAGGCATTGAAAATACATTCGCAGTTAATCATCTTGGATATTTTCTTTTTACAAACCTGCTTCTTCAAAAATTAAAGGGTGATGATGAGACAAGGATTGTGAATGTCTCTTCTGCTGCTCATTCATTTGTAAAAGAAATGCAATGGGAAGATATCAATTTTAAAAATAATTTTGGACAAGGCTTAAAACCTTACGGACAATCTAAACTGGCAAACTTGCTTTTCACAAGATACCTATCAATCAAACTATCTACTGAAAATATTTCAGTTAATGCTATTCATCCAGGAGGTGTGAATACTTCACTTGGTAGTCAAAATAAAGCTTGGTATAGCAAACCCCTAAGATTAATTCTAAGGCCATTCTTTAGATCGCCATTAAAGGGAGCTGAAAGCATAATCTATCTTGCAACCAAGCAGGATGATGGGGTTACGGGCGAATACTTTGTTGATTCAAAAATTCACAAATCCTCTTCTTACTCAAAAAATCTTGAAGAGGCACACAAGCTTTGGGGCCTATCGGAAGAATTGGTGGGTCAAACTTTCAATATCTAAAACTCTAGCGGATCAACATTTATACTCCAGCGAACCTTCTGGGAGATAGTATTTTTATCTTTAGAAAGAAAATCTGATAAATGAACTAAAAGTTTGTTTAAACCAGTTCTTGTTTTAGTCTGAATAAGTAAGTGATGATGATAAGAGCCCCTAACCTTAGATTGCATTGCTGGGATGGGACCGATAAGCACGCATTTGCTAGAGTCTATAAATTGCTTTGCATAAGTCAACATTTCTATATTAGTTTGAGCTTTGGGAGATGAGGCTTTAATAGTAGCTTCAAAAGTATATGGAGGTTGATTGGTTACTTGACGTTGCTCCATCAAAGATTTTGCAAAGTTTAAATAATTCCCGCTCTTTAGTTGTAATAAATTTTCATCATTCACATACCTTGATTGAACCAAGACTGTTGCGTTACCATCTGAGCGTCCTGCCCTTCCAGCGACCTGAATGAGTTGCTGCCCCATTTCCTCTACTGCAGATGAGTTTAAGCTTGTGATGCCTTGATCAACATCCACGGTTACAACTAACTCTAAATTTGGAAAATCATGCCCTTTGATTAACATTTGAGTGCCTATCAAAATGCCTGTATCTGAATTATTTATTTCTGAAAGAATTGTTTCCAAGGAACCGGCTTTTGTTGTTGAGTCTCGGTCCATTCGATGAATTGCAGTCTTGGGAAAAAGTTCTTTTAATGTTGCCTCAAGTTGTTCTGTGCCAGTGCCAAGAAAAGATAGTTGCGCTTTGGAGCAGCTTGGACAATCAGTGGGAACACCAAAAGCTGAATCACAGCGATGACAAATCAGTCGAGCGGCTTGATAATGAAATACCAAGCTTGAATCACAGCTGTTACACATAGCTTTCCAGTCACAATAAGAGCATATAAATTGAGGTGCAAAGCCACGTCGATTGATGAATATCATGGCTTGTTTTTTTTGCGTTAAGGTTTGACTAATGGCTTCTATGGCCTGAGGAGCTAAGCCGCTTACTAACTTCACCTCATTGATATCGAGGATAGAGAATTTTGGTGGGCTTTTTTGGGTAACTCTTTTAGTTAAGCTAACAGTTTGAAATTTCTTTTCTTCAACCAGCTTAAGTGTTCTTAGAGATGGTGTTGCCGAACCTAGAATAATTGGGATTTTGATTATCTGCGCTCTCTT
>Ga0181597_10000154_pt1 | contig 70620 bp, 64 predicted proteins | sample 041ome_5_FD_148647 | JGI IMG/M metagenome (GOLD analysis project Ga0181597, IMG submission 148647) | Coastal salt marsh microbial communities from the Groves Creek Marsh, Skidaway Island, Georgia - 041403US metaG (spades assembly) | ecosystem: Environmental > Aquatic > Marine > Intertidal zone... | reverse complement strand
CGACCATTTTCTGCTGCATTTCGGGCTTGAAAGCCTTACCGATTTGCCGGGGCTTGAGGAATTGAAAACGGCCGGGCTGTTGGATGACCGACTGCCGCCCGGTTTTGAAGTGCCGGCACCCGACCCTGACAATGATCCGGAAGAAGACCCGTTGGCGGCCGGCGATGATGGCAGCGATCTGGAGCCGTTGGAAATGGATCTGCCTGAAGACATGCCCGACGAGCCAACGGAGGATAGCGCTTCGGCATGAGTGAGGCGCTCCGTTTCGAAAATATCTCTTTCAGCTATGACGATGATGTTGTGGTCAATAAAGTCAGTTTCGCCATCGATCATGGCGAGATTGTTTGCCTGTTGGGGCCATCGGGTTGTGGCAAGACCACTTGCTTACGCCTCGCGGCGGGCATGGAACAACCCGATGACGGCACCATAAGTCTTAACGGCGAAGAGGTGTCATCGCGCAAGGCCGTGGCGCCGCCGGAGACGCGGCAAATCGGTTTTCTGTTTCAGGAATTTGCGCTGTTTCCGCATTTATCGGTTTTCGACAATATTTGTTTCGGCCTGACGGCGTTGTCCGCCGAAGAGCAAAAAGCCCGCGCGCTCGAACTGTTAAAGCAGGTCGGCCTGACCGGCTATGCCGAGAAATTTCCCAACAGCCTGTCGGGCGGTGAACAACAACGCGCCGCTTTGGCCCGCGCGCTCGCACCGTCGCCGAAATTGCTGTTGATGGATGAGCCGTTTTCAAATCTCGACCCCCAATTGCGCGACCGTATGCGCGACCTGACTTTGCGTCTTCTGAAACAAGTCGGCGCGGCGGGGCTGGTGGTGACGCATGACGCGGCCGATGCGCTGCGCATGGCGGACCGTATCGCGGTGCAGGTGGATGGGCGGGTTCTACAAATCGACACGCCGGAAAATGTCTATCGGCAACCGGCAACGCCGCAGGTCGCGACCATGTTCGGGGCGGTTAATTTCTTTACACGCGATGGCGACCGGATAGGCGTGCGCCCGGCGGATGTTAGCCTGTCGGGTGATGCCGATGATTTTTCCTTTAGCGGCGAGATTACCGAGACGCGCCTCATGGGGGCGGATTGGTTGTGTCTGATAAAAAGCGAAAAAGGCGCGCATTATGAAGCGTTGATTGGTGGCGATGCTGCGCCGCAATTAGGCTCTCACAAATTCTTTGTGCCGCAAGCGCGCCTCATGCTATTCAAAGACAGTTACTGAAGGGGAACTTTATGGGAATTAGCTGGGTACAGATTTTGGTTGTCGCGGTTTTGCTCGTGCTGCTGTTCGGGCGTGGTCGTATTTCATCGCTGATGGGGGATGTCGCGCGCGGCGTTACCAGCTTCCGGCAGGGCTTGCGCGAAGGCGTTGAAGAAACCGCCAAGGATGATGACGCCGAAAAGCAAGTCGGGCAGACCATCGAGGGCGAGGCTGTCAACAAATCCATCAATTCATCAGAAAACAAGAAGTAGCGGAGCGCGCCGATGTTTGACATTGGCTGGACCGAAATGGTGGTTCTTGGCGTCGTCGCCCTTTTGGTTTTGGGGCCGCGCGAACTGCCAAATATGCTACGCACAATCGGGCGTTATGTGAAACAAGCCCGCACTGTCGCCGGCGAATTTCGCGCTCAACTTGATGATATCTCCAATGAGATTGACGCACAGGCTCAACTGAAAAAAATGGCCGAAAAAGACCTCGACGTTGGTCTGCCGGATTTGTTTGATGAAAAATCAGACGCTCCGAAAGATAAGGATAAACCGACGTGAGCGAGGAAGCGGAACTGGCGCGCGGCGAGATGCCTTTGCTCGATCATCTGGTGGAACTGCGCACGCGCCTGCTTTGGTGCGTTGCATGGTTCGTCTTGGCATTCGCTGTTTGTATGTTTTTCGCTTCGGAGATTTTTGCGTTTCTCCTATGGCCATTCGCGCAGGCGGCGGGCGAGGCTAACGACCTTGAGCTTATTTACACAGCGCCGCATGAGTTTTTCTTCACACAGATTAAGCTGGCCATGTTCGCCGGCTTGTTCGCCGCTTTTCCTTTTATTGCCTATCAGCTTTATCGCTTCATGGCGCCGGGGCTTTATAAAAAAGAGCGCCGCGCTTTTCTGCCTTACTTGATTGCCTCGCCGGTTTTATTCGCGCTCGGCGCATCGCTGGTGTTCTTTTTGGTCATGCCGATGGCATTTGAGTTCTTCCTCAATATGCAGCAAGGCGGCGAGGGGGCAGCGGCTGAGGTGCGGATGGTCAATCGGGTCAGCGAATATCTCTCATTTACCATGGTGCTGATGCTGGCTTTCGGTTTGTGTTTTCAGCTGCCGGTCGTATTGACCCTGCTTGGGCGCATTGGCGTGGTAACGGCGGCGGGGCTGCGAGCCAAACGGCGCTATGCGATTGTCGGCGTGTTTGCCGTAGCGGCGCTGATGACCCCGCCCGACCTAATCAGTCAAATCGGTCTCGGCGTGCCGACATTGATGCTTTACGAGATTTCCATATTATGCGTCGCGGCTATACAAAAACCGAAAGCCGATGAGACCGAACCGGCTTCGGAATAAAACGCCCGCATTTTCCCGCGTCTGGCTTTTAGCGGCGGCGCGCTTTATACAGAACAGAAACCAAGGCCGAGCGAGTCGTTCATGCATGATATAAACGCCATACGCCAAGACCCCGACGCATTTGACGCGGCGTTGAAGACGCGCGGCGCGGCGGCGTGCGCGGCCGATATGCTGGCGCTGGATGATAAACGCCGTGCAGCGATTGGCGCGGCGCAAGACTTGCAGACCAAGCGCAATGAGGCGTCGAAGAAAATCGGCCAGGCCAAAGGGCAGGGTGACGAAACCGAAGCGCATCGCCTGATGGATGAAGTGGCAGGTTTAAAAGACGATTTGCAAGCCGCCGAAGAAGCCGAGCGCCAAGCGGCTGCCGCTTTGACCGAGGCTTTGGCGGCGCTGCCCAATTTGCCATTGGCCGATGTGCCGGTCGGCGAAGACGAGAACGCCAATGTCGAACTGCGTCGTTACGGCGACGCCAAACCGTCTGTGCGCGAAAGCAATGCCGAACATTTTGAAATTGGTGAAGCCCTCGGCATGATGGATTTTGAGGCGGCTGCGGCGCTGTCCGGTTCGCGCTTTGTGGTGCTGCGGGACGGCTTGGCGCGTCTTGAGCGCGCGCTCGGCAATTTCATGATTGACCTGCACATTAATGAGTTCGGCTATCGCGAGATGGCCTTGCCGGTGCTGGTGCGCGACGACGCGGTTTATGGCACCGGCCAGTTGCCGAAATTCGCTGAAGACCTTTTCCGCACGGAGAACGGCTATTGGCTGACCCCGACGGCCGAAGTGACGCTGACCAATTTGGTGCGCGAACAAATTACCGATGCGGCGGACTTGCCGCTGCGTTTGACCGCGCTGACACAGTGCTTTCGGTCAGAGGCGGGCGCGGCGGGGCGCGACACACGCGGCATGATACGCCAGCACCAATTCACCAAAGTTGAATTGGTTTCCATAACCGATGCCGAGAATGGCGAGGCCGAGTTGGAGCGCAAAACACAATGCGCCGAGCATGTATTGCAAAAACTGGAACTGCCTTATCGAGTGATGCAGCTGTGCACCGGCGATATGGGCTTCGGGGCGCGCAAGACCTATGACCTCGAAGTCTGGTTGCCCGGGCAGAATGCGTATCGCGAGATTTCCAGCATTTCCTATTGCGGCGATTTTCAAGGGCGGCGGATGAATGCGCGCTATCGTCATGAGGGCGAAAAGCAGACACAATTTGTGCATACGCTGAACGGCTCCGGTCTGGCGGTCGGGCGTACATTGGTGGCGGTGCTTGAGAATTACGTCAATGCTGATGGCACAGTAACAATTCCGCAAGCATTGCGTCCCTATATGGTTGGCCAAGAAATTATAGGAGAAGCAAATGGGTAAATCGGTGGGACGGATTTTGGTCACCAATGATGATGGCATTGACGCGCCGGGGCTGGTGTCCGCCGTAAATATCGCCCGCGCGCTTTCGGATGATGTCTGGGTGTTCGCCCCGGCCGAGGAGATGAGCGGGGCCAGCCATTCGCTGAGCCTATCTAAACCGATGCGGCTGTTTGAGATTGAAGAGAAACGTTTTGCCGTCACCGGCACGCCGACCGATTGTGTGATGGTGGCAACCCGCCATGTGCTGCGCGACAACCCGCCCGATTTGGTAATTTCGGGTGTCAATTTCGGCCAGAACATTGCCGAGGATGTCAGCTATTCCGGCACTGTGGCGGGGGCCAAAGAAGGCACTGTGTTCGGCATTAAATCGGTGGCTCTGTCGCAGGCTGTGTTGTTTACCGGCAAGCCCGGCGAATGGGCGCCACGTTTTGAGATTGCCGAAAAGCACGGGCCGGCACTGATCGAGAAATTGCTCGATATCGATTGGCCGGCCGAGACGCTCATCAATGTTAATTTTCCGCATATTGATATTAATGATAACCCGCAAATCCGCATTGTTAAGCAGGGCAAGCGCGACCGCTCTATTTTGGGGCTTGAGGAACGCGTTGACCCGCGTGGGCTTAGTTATTTCTGGTATAGTTTTGACCGTCTGGTGGATGAAAACGGCGATTTGGTTTACACGCCGGGCAAAGGCACAGATATTGAAGCCATCACGCAAGGGCATATTGCCGTGACGCCGTTGCAAATGGACCATACGCATAGCGATATGGCGGGCGCATTGACGACTGTTTTTGGATGACGGAAGCGACACAAAAAATAAAAATAATTCGCGGCATGACCCCGCTTTTACTTTGTGTCGCCTTGTGCTTCGGTTTGGCGGGGTGCGCTTCTTATCGCTCCGACAGTTGGTATGACAGCGATAAAAATACCTCGCAAAAATCCGCTTCGAAAAATGGGGGCAATGGGGGCGGTGTCTGGTGGCGCTTGCGCGATAAGCTGGACCGCCGACCGGAGGCTGTAAAAGCGCGCGAGGCCGGCAAGATTACCAAAAGCGGTCTCATTATCATCGGTAAAGGCGACACTTATTACAGCCTGTCGCAGCAATATGAAGTGCCGCTGCGCGCGCTGCTCGATGCCAATAATGCGCAGCCGCCCTATGTGCTGTCGCCCGGCGATCGTGTGAAGCTGCCGCAGCAGGCGTTCTATGTGGTGAAGCGACAAGACACGCTGTATTCCATCTCGCGCGCCCATGATACGGATGTTGCCAAATTGGCCCAGCTCAACGGCTTGAGAAAGCCTTACACCATCAATGTCGGCCAAAGGCTGCAAATCCCCGGCCTAACAAAAAGCGCGACGCAAAGCGCGTCCAATACCTCGACAAGCCGAGCATCACGCAAACCCGCCGCAATGCCGGACGCGCCGAAACGGGTCGGGCGTTTTCTGGTGCCGGTCAAAGGCAAGATTATATCGAGCTTCGGGCCCAAGGAAGGCGGCCTGCACAATGACGGCATTAACATTGCAGCGCGCGCCGGCACGCCCATTCGCGCGGCAGAAAACGGCGTCGTGGTTTATACTGGCAATGAGTTGCGCGGCTATGGCAATTTGCTGCTCATCCGCCACCGCGGCGGTTGGGTAACGGCCTATGCGCATACGTCAAAATTTCTTGTGAAGCCGGGCGCCAAGGTAAAGCAGGGCGATATTATTGCCGAGGTCGGTAGCAGCGGCAATGTCGAGCGCCCGCAATTGCATTTTGAATTGCGCAAAGGCACGCGCGCGGTCAACCCGCAATCACTAATTTAAGTTAGACGCGCAGAATTAGGCCTTAAACGCTTGGCCTGATAGCGCTTCTTGGATATAGTCCGGTTCACGTCTAGGGAGAAAAATATGTTGATTACACCCGCTTTCGCTCAGTCCGCTTCAGGCGGCAGCGCGCTGTTCGAACTGCTATTTCCGTTGGTTATGGTGTTCGCTATTATCTATTTTTTAATTTTGCGTCCGCAGCAAAAACGTCAACGCGAACATCAGGCGTTAATCAGTTCAGTGTCGCGCGGCGATACGGTGGTTACGCAAGGTGGTCTGGTCGGCAAAGTGGCTAAAGTCGGCGATGATGAGCTGGAAGTAGACTTCGCCGATAACGCGCGCATCAAAGTCGTGAAATCCATGATTATCAGTGTGCGTGGCAAGAATAACGACTAATAATTCGCCCGGGAACCTTATGTTACATTTCTCGAATTTTAAAATTACCGGCATTGTGCTGCTGCTTATGCTCGGCCTGCTCTTCGCGCTCCCCAATTTCATGCGCGAAGAAACCCGTCTTGGTATGCCAGGGTTTTTGCCGTCAGGAGCGCTCAATCTGGGGCTCGATTTGCAGGGCGGTTCGCATTTGTTGCTGTCGGTCGATACCGATACGGTGCAGCGCGAACGGCTGGAGGATTTGACCTCGGATATTCGTCTGGCGCTGCGCGGTGAGCGGATTGGCTATTCGGGTCTGTCGCGGGTTGGCGGCGATGGCAATCGTGGGGTCAGTGTGACCATTAGCGATGCCGGCGATATGGAAAAAGCCGCCGCCGTTTTGCAAGGTCTGGCGCAACCCGTATCGGGCAGTGTGCTGACCAGTTTCGAGCAACGCGCTGATCTGGCGGTCGAGAATACGAGTGGCCAAACTTTCGCTTTGCGCGCCACGGATGACGCCATTGCCGCGCGCAATACGCGCACAGTGCAACAATCGATTGAGATTATCCGTCGCCGCGTTGACGAGCTTGGCACCACCGAGCCGACCATCCAGAGGCAGGGCGAGCGGCGTATTCTGGTGCAGGTGCCGGGGCTGGATAACCCCGAACGCCTGAAGGCTCTGTTGGGCCAGACGGCGAAACTGAATTTCCATTTGGTTGACCAGACAGTTAGCGGCTATGCGGTCGCCGAGGGCAAGCGGCCACCGGCCGGGTCGCGGTTAATTTATACCGACACCGAACCGGCAGTGCCGTATGTCATTCGCCGCCGTGCCATGGTCAGTGGCGAGCGGCTGGTTGATGCCAGTGTCGGCTTCGACCCGCAAACCAATGCGCCGGAAGTCAATTTCCGTTTCGACACTTTGGGTGGGCGCAAGTTCGGTGAGGTGACGCAGGCTAATGTCGGGCGACCTTTCGCCATTGTGCTGGATGATAAAGTCATCTCCGCCCCGATTATTCAAACCGCCATTCTCGGCGGCTCGGGCCGCATCACAGGCAATTTCTCGGTTGAGGAAGCCAATGATTTGGCAATTTTGCTGCGCGCCGGTGCGTTGCCCGCACCGATGAGCATTCTTGAAGAACGCACCGTCGGGCCTGGTCTCGGGGCCGATAGTGTGGCGGCCGGGCGCATCGCGCTGATTGTCGGTTTCTTAGCGGTTATCGGTTTTATGGTAGTCAGTTACAGCCTGTTCGGGGTCTTCGCTAATGTGGCGCTGATTGCCAATTTGTTGCTCATCATGGCGGTGTTGTCGGGTCTGCAAGCGACGCTAACGCTGCCGGGCATTGCCGGTATCGTGCTGACGGTCGGTATGGCGGTTGATGCCAATGTGCTGATTTTTGAGCGCATACGCGAAGAATTGGCGGCGGGTAAGAACCCGATTATCGCCATCGACCTTGGCTATAGCCGCGCGCTGAGCACTATTTTCGATGCCAATGTCACCACTTTATTGGCGGCGATTATTCTGTTCCAATTAGGGTCCGGCCCGATTAGAGGTTTCGCCGTGACGCTGGCCATCGGCATTGTCACTTCCGTCTTCACCGCTTTTGTTCTGACGCGCTTGCTGGTTTCGTTGTGGTTGCGCCGTAAGGGCAAGCCCGAAGCGCTGCCGATTTAACCGGAGATAAAAAATGCGAACGTTAAAACTGGTTCCGGTCGAAACATCAATTGGCTTCATCCGCTATCGCTTCATCGCTATGCTGGTGTCCTCGATTTTGGTCATCGCCTCGATGGCGGCATTTCTGGCCAATGGGCTGAATTTCGGCATCGATTTCCGCGGCGGCACTCTGATTGAGGCGAGCGCCGAATCGCCCGTCGATTTGGCTGGGCTGCGCGGGCGTCTGGGGGCGCTTGATTTGGGTGATTTGCAAATTCAAGAATTTGGCAAGGATACGGATGTCCTCATCCGCATTGCCGAGAAAACCGGCGCCACCGATGCCAGCAATGATCTGTCGGCGGTGGAGCGGGTGCGCGGCGAGTTGGCTCGCGATTTTGAAATTCGCCGTGTCGAGATTGTCGGCCCGCAAGTCAGTGCAGAGCTTATTCAGACCGGCGTGTTAGCGGTGCTGGCGGCGATTGCCTCCATGTTGATTTACATCTGGTTCCGTTTTGAATGGCAATTCAGCGTCGGCGCGGTGCTGGCGCTGGTGCATGATGTGGCGCTGACGATTGGTCTGTTTGCGTTGCTGCAGTTGGATTTCAACCTGTCTATCCTCGCCGCCGTTCTGACCATTGTCGGTTATTCGATGAATGACACAGTGGTGGTTTACGACCGCGTACGCGAGAATTTACGGAAATATAAAAAGATGGATTTGGCGGAGCTGTTGAATATTGCCATCAATGAGACGCTGTCGCGCACGGTGATGACCTCGGTCACCACCATGTTGGCGCTGCTGGCTTTGTATATTCTCGGTGGCGAGGTTATTCGCGGCTTCACCTTTGCGATGATTTGGGGCGTCATTATCGGCACTTATTCGTCTATCTTCGTCGCCTCACCGCTATTGATGCTGCTCGGCGTCAAACGCGACTGGTCGGGCGCTCAAGTAGAATGAATTAACCCTGCAAAAGGGGTTGATTTAATGTAGTTGGCGTTGCCCCGGGGTTTCATCGGGTGCTATGCTCCATCTCAAGATAGATTCGAACTAGGGGAGGCTGTTATGGCTGCAATTCTGACATCGCTTCGCAATACGGTTATTGCGGGTTTCGTACTGGCATTTTTACTGGAGCTTATGTACCTCAATGGTGGCGGTTCATTCGACAATAATTTCTATGCTTTCCTATTCCGCTGGCTGCATGTGTTGAGCGGCATTATGTGGATTGGCCTGTTGTATTATTTCAACTTTGTGCAAATCCCAAATATGCCGAATATTCCCGATGAGCAGAAACCTGCGATTGGCAAGGTCATTGCGCCGGCCGCTTTGTGGTGGTTCCGTTGGGCCGCTATGGCGACGCTGATTACCGGTCTTATTCTGGGTTACCTCAACGGCTACATCCATGACGCGCTGGCGCTGGGGGCGATGAATGATTTCGCCGTTCCGAAAAACATCGCTATCGGCATCGGCATGTGGCTGGGCATTATCATGTGGTTCAATGTCTGGTTTGTCATTTGGCCTAACCAGAAAAAAGCCCTTGGTATTGTTGAGGCCAGTGCCGACGAAAAAGCCGCTTCGGCGCGCACTGCTATGCTGTTCTCGCGGACCAACACAATGTTGTCCGTGCCGATGCTGTTCGCCATGGTCTCGGCTCAAAACATCTATTAAGCGTGATGAAATTTGGAAGAGGGGCCGCCATTTGTGCGGCCCTTTTCTTTAGGAGCTAGCGGTATGGATGAGGCGTTATTACGCGAAGAATTGCGCGGTTTGGATGGCGATTTATATCTTTGTCATCTGTTTGCCCCGGCAGACAAACGCGCCGCGTTGCTGACGCTGTATCATCTCTATGCCGATATCGCCCGCATCCCCGCCACGGTCTCCGACCCGATGGTCGGGGCCATTCGTTTGCAATGGTGGCGCGACCTGCTCGACAGTGTTGCGAAAGACGAGGCGCGCGGCACACCGATCGGCGAAGCGCTGCTGGCGCACCCATTACCGACAACACAATTATTGGCTTTGATAGACGGCCGCGAAGCGGCGTTGCCCGAAAGTACGCGGGGCTTAGAAGAACTGGAGGCCGAAGCGGCGATGGTCGGCCCGGCGCTAATGCGCTTGGCTGTCGGCATTAGCGGTGGCGATTGCCCTGATGCGCTTATCGAAAGCGCCGGAGCCGGTTTTGAGTTGCTGCGATTGGTGCCGCCATCGGGGGAGGCCGTCGCTTCGCGCGCCGGTGTCGTCCTCAACGAAGCTTGCGCCGCTTTCAATAAACTGCCGCGCGGGCAAAGAAAAATCTTGTTGCCGGTATTCCTGCCCATCGGCCTGGCGCGCCGTCAGGCAACGGCGTTTCCGAAGCAGCGTAGCCTCCTGGCCTATCAGTTAATTTTGCTGAAGATGGCGCTAAGCGGATGGTTGTGACTGCCGCCAAGCGGAGAAGTCGGCGCGCGCGCGGGCTGTGAAAGCGCGTTGCCGCGATTGCTTCTTGGCCTGCATACGCAGCTTGCCGCGAAGCTTTTTACCGTCCTCGCCAAGTGGTGCGGGCATCTCGCCGACATCCGGCATCAAACCGAAATTGACATTCATGGGCTGAAAAGTTTTGGCGTCGGCATTGACGGTAATATGCGCCAGCAGCGCGCCAAACGCTGTTGTCATGGGCGGGTGCGCCAGAGTGCGGCCTTGCATTCGAGCGGCGGCGAAGCGCCCCGCCATCAGGCCAATCGTGGTGCTTTCAACATAGCCTTCGACACCGGTAATCTGTCCGGCGAAGCGGATATGCGGATGCGACTTCAAGCGTAATTCGCCATCCAACAGGGTCGGACTGTTCAAGAAAGTATTGCGGTGCAGGCCACCAAGGCGGGCAAAGCGCGCATCTTCCAGCCCCGGAATGAGGCGGAAGACGTCGGTTTGAGCGCCGTATTTCAGCTTGGTCTGGAAGCCCACCATATTGAACAGCGTGCCGAGCGCATTGTCTTGGCGCAGTTGCACCACCGCATACGGTTTTATATCGGGGGCATGCGCGTTGGTCAGGCCGCGCGGTTTCATTGGCCCGTGGCGCAGTGTTTCGCGCCCGCGCGCCGCCATCACCTCGATCGGTAAGCAACCATTGAAATAAGGCGTGTTCTCTTCCCATTCCTTAAAGTCGGCCGTGTCGCTTTCGATCAGCGCGTCGAGAAAGGCATTGTATTGCGCCTCATCCATCGGGCAGTTGATGTAATCCTTGCCGCTTCCGCCCATCCCTTCGAGCGCGCCGCTTTTGTCATAGCGCGATTGGTGCCAGCAAATGCCCATATCGATACTGTCGTGGTAGATGATGGGCGCAATGGCGTCGAAAAAAGCCAGCTTATCGCTGCCGGTCATCTTGCCGATAAGGCTCGACAGGGCGGGCGATGTCAGCGGGCCGGTCGCAATGATAACGTGCCGCCAATCGGCAGGGATGTCGGTCACTTCCGCGCGCTCAATGGTGATATTCGGATGCGCCTCAATTTTGGCCGTGACGTTTTGTGAGAAACCTTCGCGGTCAACCGCCAGCGCGCCGCCCGCCGGCACTTGATGCGTGTCGGCGCAGGCCATAATCAGACTGCCGCTATCGCGCAATTCGGCGTGTAGCAGGCCGACCGCATTGGTTTCGGCATCATCGGAACGAAAAGAATTGGAGCAGACCAGCTCGGCCAGACCATCGGTCACATGGGCGTCGGTTTTTCTGACCGGACGCATTTCGTGCAGCACCACTTGCGCGCCGGCTTCGGCTGCTTGCCAAGCCGCCTCCGATCCGGCCAAGCCGCCGCCAATAATGTGAAGCGCATCAGAATTCTTCATGCGCTTCCATTACACGTTTTCAGAAGTGATGAAAAGCGGCAACTAGACTTCAGATGCGGCCTTTTGCAGCGTCAACAGGGTGAACATATCGAACGGCCCGAAAGAGGCCTCGTCAATGACACGAAAAGCGCTATTGACAAAACTCAAATGGGCCCACGAAAAGTCGGAATGAAAGCCGACCTTGCGCGAGGCCGGTGCCATGGCACGCTCGGCCAAGGCCAGCAAGCTCTTGTCGCGGCTATCGGCGCAAAAATGATTGAACAAGAAAACTTTGCCGCCGGGGCGGATGATGTGCTCAATCTCGCTCAATACCAAGCTCGGACTAGGCACCACCGACATCACGAACGTCGCCAATACGCTGTCGAAAGCGGCATCTTCGAATTGCAGATTGCCGGCGTCCATGACGTGCAGTCCAGCAATGTTGTGCAGCTTTTTACGGCGTACACGTTGCGCGGCGCGGGCCAGCATTTCCTCCGAAATATCGATGTCGGTGACGCTGAGGCCGGGCCGAAAATAGGGCAGTGACAAACCGGTGCCGGTACCGACATCAAGCACATGACACCCATGCGTCTCGTCATTCAGACGATGAACAATTTTTTTGACATATTTGCGCCCAAGCAGGGCGAAGGTGAAATCATAATGCCCTGCCCAGCGGGCGTAGGAACGGCGCACATCATCGGCACGCAACGGTGTATGAACTGTCATTTGGCCTCCGTTTGTTGTTATTTTTATTCGGGGAATAAGCTTATTCAGCGGCAGCCTTTTTCGCAACCGATTTTTTCGGTTTCAGCAGACGTGTAAGATATTGTCCGGTATAGCTTTTCTTTACTTTGGCGACAGCTTCGGGTGTTCCGGTAGCAACAATCTCGCCGCCGCCATCGCCACCCTCCGGGCCGATATCGATAATCCAGTCGGCGGTTTTGATGACCTCGAGATTATGCTCAATCACGGCCACCGTATTGCCGTTATCAACCAGCTCGTGCAGCACTTCCAACAGTTTGGCGACATCGTGGAAATGCAAGCCCGTGGTCGGCTCGTCGAGAATATACAGCGTGCGACCGGTGGCGCGTTTCGACAGTTCCTTGGCCAGTTTAACGCGCTGCGCCTCACCGCCCGACAGTGTTGTCGCCTGCTGCCCGACTTTGATATACCCAAGCCCGACGCGCTGCAGCGTCACCATTTTGTCGCGCACCATCGGCACGGCTTTGAAGAAATCAGCCGCTTCATCGACCGTCATATCAAGAATATCGGCAATCGACTGGTCTTTGAATTTCACTTCCAGCGTCTCACGATTATAGCGTTGCCCGTGGCAGCTATCGCATTCGACATAGACATCGGGGAGAAAGTGCATCTCGATTTTAATCACGCCATCGCCTTGGCAAGTCTCGCAACGGCCGCCTTTGACGTTGAACGAAAAACGCCCCGGCTTATAACCGCGCGCTTTGGCTTCGGGCAGGCCGGCAAACCATTCACGGATCGGCGTAAAAGCACCGGTATAAGTGGCCGGATTGGAGCGCGGTGTGCGGCCAATCGGCGATTGGTCGATATCGATGACCTTGTCGAGCAAGTGCAGCCCGTCAATCGTGTCGTGTTCGGCCGGAGTGCCGCGCGCATTGTTCAGCTTGCGGGCCAGCGATTTATACAGCGTGTCGATAAGCAGGGTCGATTTGCCACCACCGGACACGCCGGTGACGCAAGTGAAGGTGCCGAGCGGAATTTCGGCGCTGACATTTTTCAGATTATTGCCGCGCGCACCCTTAACGGTGATGCATTTGCGCGCATTGGTCTCGCGCCGCTTTGTCGGCACCGGCACTTCCAACGCGCCTGACAAATATTTACCGGTCAGGCTTCTTTTGGCGGCGATGATTTGCTTAGGCGTGCCTTCGGCAATCACCTCACCACCATGAATACCGGCACCGGGGCCGATATCGACCACATGGTCGGCGGTCATTATGGCTTCTTCGTCATGCTCAACCACAATCACCGTATTGCCGAGGTCACGCAGCCGCGTTAGCGTTTCCAGCAAGCGGCTATTGTCGCGCTGGTGTAGGCCGATGCTTGGCTCGTCCAGCACATAAAGCACGCCCGTCAGGCCGGAACCGATTTGCGAGGCGAGGCGAATGCGCTGGCTTTCGCCGCCGGATAGCGTGCCGCTATTGCGCGACAGGGTCAGATATTCCAGGCCCACATCATTCAGAAAGCGCAAACGCTCGCGGATTTCTTTGAGGATACGCACAGCGATTTGCTTCTGCTTGGCATTGAGTTTTTTTTCAAGCTTGTTGAACCAGTCCAGTGCAGCGCGAATGGACATTTGCACCACTTCGCCGACATGCAGGTCAGCAATTTTAACGGCCAGCGCTTCAGGCTTCAGGCGAAAACCGCCACAGGCTTCGCAATCGGTCACGGATTGGAATTTCTCAATTTCCTCGCGCGCCCAATTGCTATCGGTTTCGCGATAGCGGCGCTCGAGATTGGGGATGACCCCCTCAAACGGCTTCTTGGTCTTATAGCTACGCAAGCCGTCATCATATTCAAAGGTGATGACCTCATCGCCGGTGCCATAAAGAATGACCTGTTTGGCGTCCTTTGGCAGATCGTTCCACACATCGCTCATCTTGAAACCGTAATGGCGCGCAATCGCTTCCAGCGTCTGCGTGTAATAGGGCGAGGAGGTTTTCGACCATGGCGCAATCGCGCCTTTGTACAAGCTCAGCCCGCCATCCGGCACCACCGCAATCGGGTCGATGAAAAACTGCGTGCCCAGCCCATCGCAGGACGGGCAGGCCCCGAACGGGTTGTTGAATGAGAACAGGCGCGGCTCAATCTCGTCAATGGTGAAGCCGGAAACCGGGCAGGCAAAACGCGCTGAGAAAATCATCCGCTCGGCGTCTTTGCCATCACCTTCACTATTCCCTTTGCTGTCGGCCATCTCGGCGACGGCAATGCCATCGGTCAGGCCAAGCGCCACTTCCATCGAGTCAGCGACGCGATTGCCGAGGTCGGGTTTGACCACCAGCCGGTCCACTACCACATCGATATCGTGTTTCAGCTTCTTATCGAGGGTCGGCACATCAGCGATTTCATAAAACGCGCCATCGACTTTGACGCGCTGAAAGCCCCGCTTTTGTAGCTCGGCAAAATCGCGGCGATATTCGCCTTTGCGCCCGCGCACAATCGGGGCCAGCAAATACAGTCGCGTACCTTCGGGCAGGGCCATCACCTTATCGACCATCTCGCTGACCGTCTGACTTTCAATCGGCAGACCGGTGGTGGGCGAGTAGGGGATGCCAACCCGCGCATAAAGCAGGCGCAGGTAATCATAAATCTCGGTCACTGTGCCAACCGTGGAACGCGGGTTGCGTGAGGTGGTTTTCTGCTCGATGGAAATCGCCGGTGACAGACCGTCAATCTGGTCGACATCTGGCTTTTGCATCATTTCGAGGAATTGCCGCGCATAAGCCGACAGGCTTTCGACATAGCGGCGCTGCCCCTCAGCATAAATCGTATCGAATGCCAGCGAGCTTTTGCCCGAGCCGGAAAGGCCGGTGACGACAATCAGCTTATCGCGCGGCAGGTCGAGCGAGACATCCTTAAGATTGTGCTCGCGGGCTCCAATAATGCGGATTTGCTTGGCTTGCGGTACGTTGCTGTTCTTATGGGTTGGCATAATGTTTCCTGTTAGATGGGTAATCTAGCTCTCTTTAGGGGTTTGACAAAAGGCCAATTCGTCGCTCCGTTTAGGTAGCGGCGTGCAGCGGCGAAGTATCCACAGTATATCAGCGGGCGCATTGCGACAGCGATAGGCGCAAGCTCCCGATTCACCTAGGGTAGCAGAATAACAAGGAGAAACATCATGGCAGGAAGTGTCAATAAAGTGATTTTGGTCGGTAATCTGGGCGCAGATCCGGATGTGCGGAACACCAAGGACGGTCGTCCGGTGATCAATCTGAGTGTCGCAACAAGCGAGAGCTGGCGTGATAAAAGCTCGGGCGAACGTCGCGAAAAAACCGAATGGCATCGCGTGGTTATTTTCTCCGAAGGGCTGTGCCGCATTGCCGAGCAATATCTAAAAAAAGGTTCCAAAGTCTATCTGGAAGGCCAACTGCAAACCCGCAAATGGCAGGATGATAACGGTAATGACCGCTACACCACCGAGGTGGTTTTGCAGAATTATGGCGGTGTCATGACGATGCTGGATACGCGCAATAGTGGCGGCGATTTTCAGGCTGTCGGCAATGATTCGGCGCCAATGGCAGCCAGCGGCGGTGGCGGCGGCGAAATCAACGACGATATCCCGTTTTAGGCCTAAAACTTATTATATAACAATAGCTTAAAAGCTGTGGGCAGGTGCGGTTTTCGCTCTGCCCAAGGCTTGTTTTGTGCTAGGTTTTGGGAATGCAAACACGCCTTTTCAGGGCGTCAAGGAAAGTATTATTTTGATCGACGAACCGCAAAACCAGGGCGAAAACGACAGCGAAATTGAAGCTGATATTGACGCCAATGTCGAAGACGGTGTGGTTGACGATATTGCCGAAGAAAGCATCGAAGAAGAAGCCTCCGGCGACAGCACTCAATCTGATACCGGGGCTGATACGGGGGCTGGGAATGGTTCAGGTGGAGATGGTTCCGGTGATGGGCCGCCGCCCGAAGATGAAGGTGATATCGAGCCGATAAGCATTGAGGAGGAGATGAAAACCTCCTATCTCGATTATGCGATGAGCGTTATCGTCTCACGGGCACTGCCCGATGTGCGCGACGGTCTGAAGCCGGTGCATCGCCGCATTTTGTTCTCGATGAACGAGAACGGCTACGAATACAACAAACCCTATCGCAAATCGGCTCGGGTGGTCGGTGATGTTATCGGTAAATACCACCCGCATGGCGACCAGTCGATTTACGACGCTTTGGTGCGTATGGAGCAGGAATTCTCTATGCGTCTGCCGCTATTGGACGGGCAGGGCAATTTCGGCTCGGTCGATGGCGACCCGCCCGCTGCCATGCGTTATACCGAAGTGCGCATGGCCAAACCGGCGCAGGCGCTGCTCGAGGATATCGACAAAGACACGGTCGATTTTCAGGACAATTACGATAATTCCGAACGCGAACCGGTTGTCTTGCCGGCGCGCTTCCCCAATCTTCTGGTCAATGGCGCGAACGGCATCGCCGTCGGCATGGCGACCAATGTGCCGCCGCATAATCTCGGCGAGTTGATCGACGCGGCGCAAGCGATTATCGAAAACAGCGAACTGACCGACGAAGAATTGCTGCAAATCGTACCGGGCCCGGATTTCCCGACCGGTGCGCTTATCCTCGGCTCCAGCGGCTCCAAATCGGCGGTGATGACGGGGCGCGGCTCCATCGTCATGCGCGGGCGCGCGGCGGTGGAAGAAATTCGCAAGGACCGCGAAGCCATCATCATCACGGAAATTCCGTATCAGGTGAACAAAGCCTCGATGATTGAGAAAATCGCCGAATTGGTGCGCGAAAAAACCATTGAGGGCATTTCCGATTTGCGCGACGAAAGCGACCGCGACGGTATGCGCGTGGTTATTGAGCTGAAGCGCGATGCCGTCGCCGAGGTGGTGCTGAACCAGCTTTATCGTTACTCGCAACTGCAAACCAGCTTCGGGGCCAATATGCTGGCGCTGAATAATGGCCGCCCGCAATTGATGAATTTGCGGCAAATGCTGGAGGCGTTTATCGCTTTCCGCGAAGAAGTGGTGACGCGGCGTTCGAAATTTGAACTCAATAAAGCCCGCGACCGCGCCCATGTGTTGGTCGGCTTGGCCATCGCTGTGGCGAATATTGATGAGGTGATTGCGCTCATCCGCAAAGCGCCGTCGCCGCAAGAGGCGCGCAGACAATTAATGGACCGCGACTGGCCGGCGCAGGATGTGGCGGAACTGGTGGCGCTAATAGATGACCCGCTTCATCGGGTGTCTGATGACGGCACTTACCGGCTGTCGGAGGCACAAGCCCGCGCCATTCTGGAGTTGCGCCTGCAACGCTTGACGGCGATGGGCCGCGACGAGATTGGCGACGAGCTGAAAGAACTCGGTGCGCAAATCTCTGATCTGTTAGATATTCTGCGCAGCCGCGCCCGCGTCATGGCGATTATTCAAGACGAGCTGGCGGCGGTGCGCGACGAATTTGCGACCCCACGGCGTTCCGAATTTGTCGAGGATGATGGCGAGGTCGATGACGAGTCGCTGATCCCGCAAGAGGATATGGTGGTGACCGTTAGCCATGCCGGATACATTAAGCGCGTGCCTCTTTCCACCTATCGGGCGCAGCGCCGCGGCGGTAAAGGCCGCTCCGGTATGTCGACCAAAGATGAGGATTTTGTAAGCCGCATTTTTGTCGCCAATACCCACCAGCCGGTGCTGTTTTTCTCGACCACCGGCATTGTTTACAAGATGAAAGTTTGGAAACTGCCGGCCGGAAGTCCGCAATCCAAGGGTAAAGCGCTGGTCAATCTGCTGCCTCTCGATGAGGGCGAGACCATTGCCGATATTATGGCGCTGCCATCGGATGAAGAAAGCTGGTCGGTGTTGAATGTCATGTTTGCCACCAGCTTCGGCAATGTGCGCCGCAATGATTTGTCGGATTTCGTGCAGATTAATCGCAACGGCAAAATCGCTATGAAACCGAGCGAAGGTGAGCGGATTATTGGTGTCGAGACCTGTAACGAAGACGATGATGTGTTGCTGACCAGTTCTAGCGGCCGCGCCATTCGTTTTCCGGTCGATAAGGTGCGGGTTTTCCGCAGCCGTAATTCCACCGGTGTGCGCGGCATTAAGCTGGATGAAGGGGCGAGTGTCATTTCGCTGGCCATTCTGCGTGGCTCTGACGCCACTCCGAGCGAGCGCGCAACCTATTTGCGCCAAGCCGCCGCCATTCGCCGCGCTGCTAGCGGCGAGGAGGGCGAAGTCGAAGAAGTCGCCGTTGATGAGGAAGAAGCCACCGAAGAAGTGGCGCTGTCGCCCGAGCGTTACGCAGAAATGGGCGCGCGCGAGCAATTTATCCTCGCCGTCAGCGAAAACGGCTACGGCAAACGCTCCTCCGCCTACGAATATCGCGTTTCCGGCCGTGGCGGTAAGGGCATTATTGCGATGACGCTATCTGAACGAAACGGCGAGCTGGTGGCGGCGTTTCCGGTCGAGGAAAGCGATCAGATTATGCTGGTGACCAATAGCGGCTCGCTTATCCGCTGTCCGATTGACGGTATCCGTATTGCAGGGCGCAATACGCAAGGTGTTACCATCTTCAAGACCGACGAAGACGCCAAGGTTGTCTCCGTGGCGCATTTGGGGGATGCTTCTGAAGAAGACGTATCTGAAGGCGATGTTGCAGAAGATGGAGCAGAAGTTGAAGCCGGTGATGGGGATGGGGCGCCGCAGATTGATGGCGATATCGCAAATGAGACGGGAAATGAAGCGGATGATGCAGCAGATGGCGAGGAGAGCTAGGCCATGCGCATAGGTTTATATCCGGGCAGTTTCGACCCGATTACCAATGGCCATGTCGATATCATCAAGCGGTCTTTTGGTCTGGTTGATAAGCTGGTTGTCGGTATCGGTATTTCCGCCACCAAAACGCCGGTGTTCTCGTTTGAGCAGCGCCAAAGAATGATTGAGGCGGAAACCGCCTCGGTCGCCAAACAGCAGGGTGTCGAGCTAGAAGTTATCGCGTTTGACGAGCTTTTGGTCGATGTGGCGCGCAAACAGGGTGCCAATATCATCCTGCGCGGTCTGCGCACGGCGGCGGATTATGAATATGAGGCGCAAATGACCTCGATGAACCGCTCTATGGCACCGGAAATCGAGACGGTTTTCCTGCCGGCAGCGCCCGATGTCAGCTTTGTATCCTCAACTTTGGTGCGGCAAATTCTCGCCATGGGGGGTGATATCAGCCCCTTTGTGCCGCGTTCGGTTTTAGAAGAAATTTAACAAATACAATTATTTAATAGGAGGTATTCATGCGTTACGTAATCGCAATAGCCATGTTGATGGGTGTGCTTGCCGTTCCGTTTTCGGCATGGGATAAGGCACAAGCCGCCAGCACAAAGGAGTCTATCATGTTGCTAGAATTGAAAACCGGAACGGTGAAAATCAAATTGCGCGAGGATCTTGCGCCAAACCATGTTGAGCGCATCAAAACGCTGATTGGCGAGCAGTTTTATGACGGCATTATTTTTCACCGCGTTATCGACGGCTTTATGGCGCAAACCGGTGACCCGACAGGCACCGGCATGGGCGGTTCGGATTATCCCGACCTGCGCGCCGAGTTCTCCAGCGAGCCGTTTAAACGCGGCACATTGGGCATGGCTCGTTCGCAGCATCCCGATAGCGCCAATAGCCAATTCTTCATTTGCTTTGACGATTCAACCTGGCTGAACGGCCAATATACGGTGTTTGGCGAAGTGGTTGAGGGTATGGAACATATCGACGCCATCGCCAAAGGCGAACCGCCAGCCAATCCGGATAAAATCATTTCCATGCGCCTGGAAGACTAAACCCTCATGCAGGTCGATGATTTCGATTTTGACCTGCCGGAACGTCTGATTGCGCTAAGACCGGCCAGCCCGCGCGATGCGGCGCGGCTGCTGCATATTCCGGCCGGTAAAGGCCTTGCCGATAAGCATGTCCGCGACCTGCCGGAAATGTTGCGCCCTGGCGATGCGCTGGTGGTCAATATCACCAAGGTCATTCCGGCGCGGCTGACGGGTGTTCGAAAGCGCGCCGGTGGCCAGGGTGCTAAAACCGAGGTCACCTTGACCGAGCGATTGGGGCCGGTCGATTGGCGGTGTTTTCTGAAACCCGCCAAACGCGTCAAAGACGGCGATATTATCGATTTCAACGGCGTCACCGCCAAAGTTTCAGAACGCCAAGAAGGCGCGGCGCGGCTGGTTTTCGAGGTCGCGCACGAGCGCATGGAGACCACACTGGCGACGCTCGGCACCATGCCATTGCCGCCTTACATCGCCGGTAAACGCGCCCCCGACGCACAAGATAATGACGATTATCAAACGCTGTTCGCGCAAACCGAAGGCGCAGTCGCCGCGCCAACGGCGGGGCTGCATTTCACACCGGAACTGGTCGCGGCGTTGGAAGCCCGCGGCGTCAGCTTTCACGAGGTGACACTGCATGTTGGGCCGGGCACGTTTTTGCCGGTCAAGGTCGAGAATATCAAAGACCATAAAATGCACGGCGAGTGGGGGCAGGTGAGCCCTGCAACGGCGGCGGCATTGAATAAGGTGAAAGGCGAAGGCGGACGTATTGTGTGTGTCGGCACAACTTCATTGCGGCTGATTGAGAGCGCCACCACCGAGGCGGGTGAGGTGCGCGCTTTCGAGGATGTGACCGATATTTTCATCTCGCCGGGCTATCGGTTTCGCTCCGCCGAGCTGTTGTTGACCAATTTTCATCTGCCGCGCTCCACCTTGTTTATGCTGGTTTCGGCTTTCGCCGGTTTGGCCGAGATGCAGGCGGCCTATGCGCATGCTATTGCCAATGATTACCGCTTCTATTCTTATGGCGATGCCTGCTTGCTCGAGTTGAAATAGCGGGCGGAAGAAGAGGACGAAGAAAGACAGATGAAGTTCACCTTGCTGAACAATGACGGCGCGGCGCGTCACGGCTCGATTGAGACGCCGCGGGGCACCATTCGCACCCCGGCTTTCATGCCGGTCGGCACGGCGGCGACGGTGAAGGCGATGTATCCCGACCAGGTGCGCGAGCTGGGCGCTGATATTGTGCTGGGCAACACTTACCATTTGATGTTGCGCCCCGGCGCGGAGCAAGTGGCAGCCTTGGGCGGTTTGCAGAATTTCATGCAATGGGATGGGCCGATACTGACCGATAGCGGCGGTTTTCAGGTCATGTCGCTGTCCAAACTGGCCAAAATGAGCGAGGACGGGGTGCGCTTTCAAAGCCATCTCGACGGCAGCGAGCATATGCTGACGCCCGAACGCAGTATTGAGATACAGACGCTGCTGGGTGCCAATATTCGCATGGTGCTGGATGAATGTACGCCGTTTCCTGCGACTCCCGAACAAGCCGAGACCTCGATGCAGCTCTCCATGCGTTGGGCGGCGCGCAGTAAAAAAGCGTTTGGCGATTATGATGCCGGCTTGGGCGATGCGCTGTTCGGCATTGTGCAGGGCGGGGTTTATGAAAATCTGCGCCATCAAAGCGTCGCCGCGCTGACCGATATCGGCTTTGACGGCTACGCTGTCGGCGGTTTGGCCGTCGGCGAGGGTCACGAGACCATGTTGCAAGTGCTGGATTTCACCACGCCGGTATTGCCCGACGACAAGCCGCGCTATTTGATGGGTGTCGGCACGCCGGAGGATTTAGTGGAAGCGGCGGCGCGCGGCATTGATATGTTCGACTGCGTGATGCCGACGCGCGCCGGCCGTCACGGCACGGCCTACACATGGCGCGGTAAGGTCAATATCAGGAATGCGCGCCACGCTGACGACCCGCGCCCGCTTGATGAGGGAATGGCATGCGAAGCATCGAGCCGATACAGCCGCGCCTATCTGCATCACCTCAATCGCTGCGGCGAATATCTTGGGGCCATGCTGCTGAGTTGGCACAATCTGGCATTTTATCAGGAGCTGATGGCGGCCATGCGCGAAGCGATAGAGCACGGCCGCTTAGAAGATTTCCGCGCTGCATTTTATGAGCGCATAGCGGAAGGCGACATCGCCCCGCGCTAAGAAGAGTGGAAGGCGGTCAGTCGCGCTTGGCTATTTTTTTGAGAATGCCGCTAAAGGTAGCCAGCGTTTCGTCACCGACGTAAATCTCGCCGCGAATGAAAATCAGCGAGCGCGTATTGCGGGTGACTTCGCCTTTGGCAAAAACCGGTTCGCCCAGCGGTGCCGCGCCTTTCAGAAATTCAGTCTGGCACGAGACGGTGACCGAGTGCTGGTCGTGCAAATCATCATGCGCGATAACGAATAGCGCGTAATCAGCGAAGCTCATCAGCATGCCGCCGTGCAAAAATCCGCCGCCATTGAAGTGTCGCTTTTCGCAGATAAAAGTCGAGAGATGCTGGCCGCCATCGGGGTCGATCTGCATGTAAAACGGGCCGGCGTGGTCCTCAAAAGGCTCCTCGCCGCCCCATTTTGTCCAGCCTTCTAATTGCGGCGGTGTGTCGGTCATTGATTTCTCCTTGAATTGCGCTGCACCATAATTGGCTTTTCGGCCTGCGCGCAAGCGCCTATTTGTCGAAGCCGACGAGACGGCTTAACTCGGCAAAACTGACGCGCTCGCCTCTCGGGTCGCCGGTCAAAAGATGCTGATAGGCGGCCTGCAGCGCCGCCGCCGAAGCGGCCATGGCGGCCACCGGATAGATGATGAAATTGAAACCCATAGCGGTCAGCGCGTCGCGCGCGATGAGGGGGCTGCGCCCGCCTTCCACCATATTGGCCAATAGGGGCAGGTCGCCCAGCGCCGCGCCGACCTGTTTAAACTCGTCAGCGCTTTCGGGCGACTCGATAAACACAATATCGGCACCCGCTGCGGCGAATAAGCGGCCCCGGGCAATCGCCTCTTCAATACCGTTTTGCTCGCGCGCGTCGGTGCGTGCCACAATGAGGAAATCTTTGTCGCGCCGTGCCGCCACCGCCGCTTCAATATTCGCCACTGCGGCTTCGCGCGTTACCACTTCGCGACCCGGAATATGGCCGCATATTTTCGGCACTTGTTGGTCTTCGATTTGAATGCCGGTGGCGCCCGCCGCCTCATAAGCCTGCATGGTTGTGGCGATGTCGTCAAAGCCGGTATCGGCATCGGCGATCAGCGGCGTGGTGGTGGCTTCGGTAATCGAGGCGATGCGTGCCCGCATATCGGCCAAGGTCAAAAAGCCATTATCGGGCTTGGCAAGTTGGCTGGCCGAGACGCCATAGCCTGATAGATAGAGCGCGTCAAAGCCCATAGTATCAGCGACGCGCGCCGACACGCCGTCATAAACGCCGGGGGCGATAATGGTCTGGCTGGTGAGTTTTTCACGAAACGCAGCGCGGTCGGCAGGCATAGTAAGTTCCTCTCGCGGTGATTATCCATTTTTTCCCGGGTGATGCCAGTGCAAAGCCGCGTCATCGACAGGCGCGCTGGCTTTGGGCGTTAAGGCAAAACTTGCGACAAATTGGGTGTTGCGATGAATCGTCGGAGGGGCTACATAAGCTGCCAAGTGGGCCCGTAGCTCAGGTGGTAGAGCAACTGACTTTTAATCAGTGGGTCGAAGGTTCGAATCCTTCCGGGCTCACCATTATTTCCTCTTTCAGATAAAATGCCTATCCGTAGGGCCGGTGGCGGCGTTTAGAATGAAAGCGTAAGCTTGTTTCTAAATGCTCAAATCTTCAAGATTGTAATCTTTTAAATCGGCGCGCGCGGCGTCGTTCCATACATATTCGATACCGCTCTTTTCGAATGGCTGATAAACATAAGATTGTTCATCGGGGAAGCGCTGTTTGCGTGCATCAATAGCATAGCCAATCGTGCGAGACCTGCGGGCCACAACATCCTCATCAAAAACCTGCTGCTTGCTGTGAATGCCGCCACCGCTAACACCAACCACGGAACTGCGCCGATGAAAGCCAAAATTGACGGTAATGCGTGGCTCAAATCCACAATTCGGAAAAGACCCGTGCAGTAACTGGCGATTGCAAATAGCTATATCGCCGGGGTTGCAGACAATCGGCACAGCGCCTTCAAGGCGCTCACTGCCTGAGCGTTCAACCAATTTGGCGATTTCCAATTTGCCTTCTTTATGCGTGCCCGGCAGCACCCAAACGCCATTTACAGCGGTGCTGCCATAGACTTGTGCCATAAAGTTAAACCCGTGAATGTCTTGGTCAAAATCCGGATTGTCCCAATGCGTCACGCCATCTTGATGCCATGAAACCGCAGCACCAATGCCGGGCTCTTTGATAAACAATGCTTCATTAAAGGGTGCAAAGTCCGAACCATTAATTTGTTCCGCTATCTTCAACAATTGCGGATGGCCATAAACGCGCAAACATGCATCTGAGAATTGAAGTGAACCAAGCAATAAGAAAGGCGCCGCAGCCGGCGTGTCTGACTTGGCCTCGGGCTCAAACATTTTTACTTCGTGCCGACCATTGGCCAGGCTTGTTCCGCCCAATGGGTCACCCAAAGGTTTAGACCAGATAAGGTTAAGCGCTTTATTGTCGGAACCTAAAGCCGGTTTCCCCCGATGGTTTACTTTGCTTTCCGGGTCGGTGGGGAAGTCATCACGAATGGCGTCCAAATCAGCCTTTATGTCGGTCAATTCTTCTTCACTTAGAACATTCTCAAAAATGTAGAAACCGAATTTTGAATAGGCCTCTCTAATCGCATCATCAAGATTACCGTTTTCATCAAACTTAATAGGGCCGCGATTTCGGAGTGTAAGAGCTCGCTTTTGACCATTGGTTAGATAGTCGCGCATCGCATCTGCATCGTCGCCGTAATATCGGGCACAGGCTTCAATTGAGTCTGAAATATCTTGAACCATAAAATTCATCCGTGAATGCTGTTTCGATTGATAGTGAAAAACTATCAAAAAATAATGAAAAAGCCAGTCTCATTGTGAAACGTTTCTTGCCGCGAGGTGCATACCAGCTTTTGTCCATTGTTTTAGATAGTTAAGAAAGTCAATCGGCCATTCGTGCCATTTCCCAAAGGCTGATTTATATCGGCTCAGTTGCAGCTGCTGCCTTGCGCGAACAGTTCTACATTTACGGTCGCCAAGTTCCACACCCTAAAAATGCGCTTATTGATCGGGTCAACCGTAACTTCCGCCCAAATAGAATTCGTGCTCGTCGTCTCAATTGATGCGAAAACGCCCGAACCATTATTGAGATAAACATTTTATTCTCCTAAATGACGGTTTACCCCGTGCAATGCCAAACCAGCCAACAATCCGATATAGGCCATAACCCCTCCCCAAAACTTTCTTCCAGTTTAGGTGGCATGTGAGTATTTGCAATAGCGCGCCGTATGGTCAATGCTGGCGCAGGAGTTTTGCATGAGTAGCTTTAAATTAGACAATAGCATCAAGTTTTATTATGGCTTGGGGGCTGCGCCATACGGCATTAAAGATAATGGCTTTAGCTATTTCCTGCTGATTTTCTATTCGCAAGTGCTGGGTCTGTCGCCGGTGCTGGCCAGCCTAGCGCTGACCGTGGCGATTATTGTCGATGCTGTCACCGACCCGCTCATCGGCTATGTGTCCGATAATTGGCGCTCCAAATGGGGCCGCCGCCATCCGTTTATGTATTGGTCAATCATCCCAATTTGTGTGAGCTACGGGCTGATGTGGAACCCGCCCGAGGCAGTGCTGGCCACGCAAGGGACAATGTTTGCGTTTCTGGTCGTGATGGCGGTGTCCATCCGCATCTTCCTGACATTTTTCGAAGTGCCGAACACGGCGTTGATTTCCGAACTGACCACCGATTACGACCAGCGCACCGGTCTGATGGGGCTGCGCTTCATGTTTGGGTGGCTCGGCGGTATCGGCATGGCGTTTCTCGGCTATTCGGTATTCTTTCAAGCAGCCGACGGCAGCAATGGTATTTTGCAAGCCGAAGGCTATGCCCATTACGGTGTCGCCGCCGCCTGTTTGATGTTTGTCGGCATGCTGGCGTCGTCTTTGGGGACGCATAAAACCATTCCGCATCTGCATGTGCCGCCTCACAAGGATATTCTGTCGCCGCGTCAAATTATCGGCGAAGTGCTGGATGTAATGAAGAATCGCAATTTCATGGCGCTGTTTTTGGCGTCGATTTTCTTCGGCACGGCGTCGGGCTTTACCGCCGCGTTGAGCATTTATTTCTCAACTTTTTTCTGGGGGCTGGTGCCGTCACAATTGGCTATTTTGACCATGTTGCAAGCTGTGGCGGCAATTTGCGCCGTGCCGTTGGCGCGTCGCTTGAGCGAGAGGTTTGACAAACGCCGCGCGGCGCTGGGCAGCTTTCTATTCATTCTGGTATGGGGGCCGACCATGCTGATTGGGCGGCTTTTGGATATTGTGCCGGAAAATGGCGACCTGATGCTGTTCCCGATGCTGCTGGCGCATAATTTCACCAATCTTCTGGTGGCGATTGTCTTCTTCATCATGTTCGGCTCGATGATGGCCGATGTGGTTGAGGATAGCGCGGTTGATACAGCGCGACGTAGCGAGGGGATTATTTTTGCGGCGCGCGGCTTTGCGGGAAAAATGGTCACCGGTCTGGGTATTATGATGGCCGGTGCGGTGCTGTCGATTATCGACCTGCCGCGCAACGCCAAGCCGGAGGATGTGGACCCCGACAAGCTGGTCGATCTGGTGCTGTTCGCGGCACCGCTCGAAGCGGTGTTTTATATCGCTGCGTTTTTTGTCTTCCGTCGCTATCGCATTTCGCGCGGCAAGCACAATCAGAATGTCGAGGCGGTGGCCGGTCTTTAAGGCTCAGTATTCCAGCAGCGCGATAACCAACCTTAATAAGCCTTAATAAGCCTTAATCAGCCTCAAACTGGCTCAGGCGCCTACTTTCAGCCCTTTACCGCTCGCCAAATCATCGGCCATTTTGGCCGCCACGATACCGCGCACCAGATTTTTATTACCGGCAAAAGCTTTGCTATCGAGCTTTTGCATTTCTTCGGCTTTTTCCATCGCCCGTTCCATAAGCTTATCGGCAGCCACCACCTCATCGAGGAAACCGGCATTAACGGCGGTTTCCGGTGTAATGAGCTCGGCCCCGGCGAAACACTTATCGAGATATTTATTGTCGATCTTATAGACCGCGAGGTCGAGACCGAAAGGCGGCAGCACCATACCAATGGCGCTTTCATTGAGGCCATAACGGCTGTCTGTATCGACGCCGATACGATAATCCGCCGCCAGCATCAGTAGGCCGCCGGCTGCGATACCATGCCCCGGTGAAGCGATGATGATGGGTTTGTCATTGCCGAAAATGCGGGTCAGCAATTGGCCGCCTTGGCCGACCATATCCGGCACTTTTGCGGCGTCTGTTCGCATTACTTTGAGGTCGAAACCGGCGCACATGACACCGTCGCGGCCGGTCAAAACAATAACGTCGGCTGTGGCTTCGGCTTCGTCCAGCGCGGCGTTAATGGCCGCCATCATGTCAAAGCTGAAAGCATTGGCCTTGCCGTCGTCCAGCTTAATCACGGCGATGCCGTTTTCTATCGTGCAGCTTACAAGATCACTCATGGTTTCTTTCTCTCCGGTGGATTGATATAGCTGCCCAAGACTATGACGGCGCGAACGGTGATAATCAAGCCAAGGGTGATTAATCTTGTGGCCTTTTGACACATAAAACTCGCGAAATTCCGCGTGTCATTCGAGGTCGTATGTCTTAGGTTAAGAGAAATTATGGGAGATACACATGGCTTATCGGGCACCGGTTTCGGCAATTGAATTCACCCTCATGCAGGAGGCGGGGTTTCAACGCCTTATCGACAGCGGCAAATATGAAGACCTGTCGGACGATTTGCTGACCGCCATTCTCGATGAGGCCGCCAAGCTGGCCAATGATTATGTCGCGCCGAGCAATTGGGAAGGCGACCAGACCGGCGCGCATCTGACCGAAGATGGCGTCAAAGTGCCGGAAAGTTTCAAGACCGCCTATAGTAAATATATCGAAGGCGGCTGGCCGACACTGGCCGCGCCGACCGAATATGGCGGGCAGGGGCTGCCACTGGCTTTGTCCAATGCGGTCACCGAGATGATGAATTCCAATATCGGTTTCCAACTTTGCCCGATGCTGTCCAATGGCGGTATTGAGGCGATGGCCGCGCATGCCACACCGGAGCAAAAAGAGAAGTACTTGCGTCGGGTGATTTCCGGAGAATGGTCAGCCACCATGAACTTGACGGAACCGCATGCCGGTTCCGATGTCGGCAATATCCGCTCCAAAGCCGAACCGCAGGAAGACGGTAGCTATAAAATCACCGGCACGAAAATTTACATCACCTATGGCGACCACGATATGACCGACAACATTATCCACCTGGTGTTGGCGCGGACGCCGGGTGCACCCGAAGGCACGAAAGGCATCTCGCTGTTTGTGGTGCCGAAATTCATGGTCAATGATGACGGCTCTCTGGGCGCGGCCAATGATGTTAAATGCATCGGGCTGGAAGAAAAACTTGGCATTCATGCAAGCCCCACTTGCGTCATGGCCTATGGCGAAGAGGGCGGTGCGACCGGCTGGTTGGTCGGCCCCGAGCATGGCGGCATGGCATGTATGTTCACCATGATGAATAATGCGCGTCTGCATGTTGGGCTGCAGGGTGTCGGTGTTGCCGAGGCGGCGACGCAACACGCGCTGGCCTATGCCCAAGAGCGCAAACAAGGCCGAAAGCCCGGCGCTGAAAAAAACGATAATGATGCGGTCGCTATCATCAATCACCCCGATGTGCGCCGTATGCTGCTGACCATGCGCGCCATGACCGATGCGGCCCGCGCCATTTGTTACGAAAATGGTGTAATGGCCGATTTGGCCCATGCGACAGGCGACGCAGACGCCAAAGCCAAAAACGACCTGCTAACACCGATTTCAAAAGCCTTTAGCACCGATATCGCCAATGAGGTGGCGTCTATCGGCGTGCAAGTTCATGGCGGTATGGGTTTTGTCGAGGAAACCGGCGCGGCGCAATTCCTGCGCGATGCACGCATCCTGCCGATTTATGAGGGCACGAACGGTATTCAGGCCATGGATTTGGTCGGCCGCAAGCTCGGCAACGGCGACACCATCAAAGCCTATCTCGGCGAGATGCGCGAGACGGCGGATAATTGCCGCGAGTCGAACAATCCGGTGCTGGTCGACGTGGCGGCGCGCCTCAGCGGCGGCATCGACACGCTGGAGGAAACCACTGACTGGCTTGTGGCGCAGTGCGGCTCGCTCGATGTACTGGCCGGTGCGACGCCTTATTTGCGACTGTTCGGTCTGGTCGCCGGTTGCCATTATCTGGCGCGCGGCGCTCATGCCGTATCGCAAAACGCGGTCGAGCCGAATTTCGATCAGCGGAAAATGGCATCGGCGCAATTCTTCGCGCATAACCTGCTCTCCGCCGTTGGTGGCCTGGCCGATGCGGTCAAAGCGGGTAATGAAATGCTCGAGGATATTGGTGTCGAGGCGTTGGCCAGTTAAATGCTTTTTCTCGCCGCGCCAATCGCGGCGGTTAAGCATACCGATGCAATAAAGCGTAAAACTGTTTGATTTCACCTCTTTAGCGACGCCGCCTATACAGGGCCGAGGTAAAGAGGTTATCAATGACAACTCCGTTCGCCGCCATAATACTCGCCGCCGGTAAAGGCACGCGCATGAAATCGGCGCTGCCGAAAGTGCTGCACGAGATAGCGGGTCGCCCGATGCTGGGGCATGCCATGGCCGCGGCGGGCCAAGCAGGCGCGCAGGAAGTGCTTTTGGTGACGGCTCCGGACCAAGATGCGGTGCGCGCGTTTGCCGACACGCAAGGCGGTAAAATCACCCACTGCATCCAACGCCAACAATTGGGCACCGGCGACGCGGTGCGCGCCGCATTCGATGCAGCCGGAACGCAGACGCGATTTGTCGTAATGTTTGGCGATACGCCGCTCATGCGCGCTGACGTGTTGGCCGCTTTGGCTGAGGATGAAAGCGACGTCGCTGTGTTGGGTTTCGAGCCGGAGGACGCCGCCGCCTATGGCCGCGTGGTGATGGACGCCGACACGCCGACCGCCATTATTGAATATAAAGACGCCGATGAAGCGACCCGCGCCATCACATTGTGCAATGGCGGGGCCATGGGTCTGTCGCGCACGGCGCTTGAAAAATACCTACCGCAGCTCAGCAATGACAACGCGCAAGGCGAGTATTACCTGCCCGATATGGTCACACTCGCGCATAATGATGGCGCAATGACCGCTTTGGTTATGGCCAGCGCAGAGGACACAATGGGTGTCGACAGCCGCGCCGGTCAAGCCAAAGCCGAGGGCCTTATGCAGGCCCGCTTGCGGCTGAAATTCCTCGAAGCCGGTGTCGGCATGCAAGACCCGGATAGTGTGTTTTTCAGTTTCGACACTGAAATCGCCGCCGACGTGATGCTGGAACCGCATATCAAAATCAATCCGGGTGTATCGATTGCGTCGGGGACGACCATTAAAGCCTTTACCCATCTCGAAGGGGTACGCATCGGCAAGCACGCTGCCATCGGCCCTTATGCGCGACTGCGCCCCGGCACCACTGTCGGTGACGAGGCCAAAATCGGCAATTTCGTCGAGACCAAAAAAGCCGATATCGGCAAGGGCGCAAAAGTCAGTCATTTGTCCTATATCGGTGACGCCGAATTGGGCATGGACGTCAATATCGGTGCCGGTACCATCACCTGCAATTATGACGGCTTTAACAAGCATCCCACCAAGATAGGCGACGGGGCTTTTATCGGCTCCAATTCATCGCTCATCGCGCCGGTCAGCATCGGCAAAGGGGCTTATCTCGGCTCATCCTCTGCCATCTCGAAAGATGTGCCCGATGACGCGCTGGTGGTGACCCGCGCTGCGGCCCGCGAGATTGCCGGTTGGGGTGCCAAGTTTCGAGCCAAGAACCAAAAGAAGGATAAGTAGATGTGCGGCATTATCGGTATTGTCAGCAATAATAACGTATCGCAGCGCGTCTATGACGGCTTGAAGCGTTTGGAATATCGCGGCTATGACAGTTCGGGTATCGCCATTGTCTCCGAAGGTAATCTCATTCGCCGCCGCGCCGAGGGCAAGCTGGAAGCTCTCCGTTCGCGCCTCGAAGACCGACCTTTTAGCGGCAATATCGGCATCGGCCATACGCGCTGGGCGACGCACGGACCAGCCATTAAAGCCAATGCCCATCCGCATCGCGGTGAGGGCGTGGCGGTGGTGCATAATGGCATTATCGAGAATTACAAAGAGCTGAAAGATGCGCTGATTGGCGAGGGCGTCAGCTTTTCATCCGACACCGACACGGAAGTCATCGCGCATTTGTTTTCCAAAAACCTGAATGGCAAGGGCGACATAAAAAAAGCCGCGCGCGAGACCTTTGCCGCATTGGAAGGGGCTTATGCGATCGCCATAATTATCGCCGGTAATGAGGATGAAATCATCATCGCGCGGAAAGGCAGTCCGCTGGCCATAGGCTATGGAAAAGATGAAATGTTTCTCGGCTCCGATGCTTTCGCGCTGGCACCTTTCACCAATCGGGTTTGCTATTTGAAAGATGGCGACTGGGCGATTATGCGCCGCGATGGGGCGAAGATTTATGCGCTTGGTCAAGACGACGCGGTTGAACGCAAGGTTGAGACCGTCGATGCCGCCGCCGCCATGGTCGATAAAGGCAATTACCGGCACTTTATGGCCAAGGAAATTCACGAGCAGCCGGATGTGCTGTCGCGCACTTTTGGGCAATATATTGACCCTGAGGCGCGCGGCGTATTGCTGCCCGAAAGCACGCTCGATTATTCCAAAATTAACCGCGTTATTTTGGTCGCTTGCGGCACAGCTTATTTCGCCGCGCAAGTCGGCCGCAATTGGATTGAGCGCTATGCGCGCATTCCGGCGTCGGTCGATATCGCATCCGAATTTCGCTATCGCAATGCGCCGATGGATAAAGACTGCCTCGCCGTGTTTGTGTCGCAATCGGGCGAGACGGCGGACACTCTGGCGGCGCTGCATCATTGCAAAGCTCATGGCTTGCAAACCATCGGCGTGGTCAATGTGCCGGAGAGCTCCATCACCCGCGAGGTTGACCTGACGTTTCCGACCTATGCCGGGCCGGAAATCGGTGTCGCTTCGACCAAAGCTTTCACCGCGCAACTGGGCGCGCTGGCCTCGCTGGCCATCGGGCTGGGGCGCGTTAAAGAGACCATCGACGCGGCAGAAGAAGCGCGTCTGACCGACTTGCTGCTGACGACGCCGCGTCTGGCCAATGATGTGCTGGGCTGCGAAGACCAGATTGAGGATATCGCCAGAGGCTTTGTCGATTACACCAGCGCATTATACATCGGTCGCAACACTATGTGGCCGCTGGCGCTGGAAGGGGCGCTGAAGCTGAAAGAGATTTCTTATATCCACGCCGAGGGTTTTGCGGCCGGTGAGCTGAAGCACGGCTCCATCGCGCTGGTTGACGAGACGGTGCCGATTATCGCCATCGCGCCCGATGACGAGCTGTTCGAGAAGACCGTCTCCAACATGCAGGAAGTGTTGGCGCGTGGCGGCAAGGTCATCATGCTGGGCAGCGAGGCGGGCATTGAGAAAGCCGGAGAGGGCTGCATGGCGACCATTAAACTGCCGGTGCTCGACCCGTTCATCACGCCCATTCTGTACGCGCTGCCATTGCAATTGTTGGCCTATTATGCGGCTGTCGCCAAAGGCACGGATGTTGACCAGCCGCGCAATCTGGCCAAGTCGGTGACAGTCGAATAGGCGTTTAATCCGCCACAAGCTGAAGCCAAAAACCCTGCGACACTGGCGCCGTTTGGCTCTCTTCGCGGTCGCTATATATAAAGCCTCATGAGTGAGTTGGAAGAAGCTGAAAAGCAAGTGCGTGAAATGGTGGTGCAAGCGGCCGCCACATTGACCCAGCAATATGGCGAGGACGCCGAGGTGATTGCCACCATGCGCGCGGCTGAGTTTGCGGCCGCCGGCGACGTCGAGGGCTTGAAAGCCTGGGATATGATTATCGCGTATTTGGTGGCGTTGCGCGAGGGCACGCCGGAGGCCATCGGAGGCCCGGTCAATTGAACCACACCCAAAAACTGACGGTGTTTTATAATGGCGGCTGCTCGATTTGCGGGCCTGAGGTCGAGATGTATCGCCGCATGGCCGAGACACATAATATAAATTCGCTGGCGTTTACCGATATCTCTTCCGGCGCACTGCCCGAGGGTTATACACGCGAGGCCATGTTGGCACGGCTACATGCCGAGGAGAGCGGTGAAATGCTGGTGGGGGTGCGGGCGTTTATTGCGCTGTGGCTGCGCTTGCCCAAATTCAAATATCTGGCCCATGCGATAAATTGGCCGATCATGCGGGGGATGACCGGCCTTGTTTACAATCACATTATTGCGCCGTGGCTATACCGTCGGTTTTTGCGCCAACAATAAGAGCGGCTCTTAGATGCCCGGAACGAACGGGACATCGATAATGCTACAACCGGCAATAGAGAGACTTAAAACGACAGGAATGATTATTTTTTGCATGTGTTATGCCTCTAAAGCATCTTCTTCAGGCTAGCCATTTTCTTCAGGCCAGCCGTTGGCCAGGGCGGTCTTATAGCCCTGATAGCCGGGCTGGTCTATGGCGAGCTTGCCCATCGTCACCTTTATCAGATGGGTCTTCAGGGCCTCGTTCGATAAGTCCATCTCGCCGGCCGCTATTTTCTCACACAATTTGCGATTGAGCGCCGCCAAATCGCCGGTTTCACCCAGCAGTGATGAAAGCCGCGCCTGTTCGGCTTTGGCGAAACTGGGCGCCAGCGCCAGCTCGCGCGCCACAATATCGAGCACATTGCCCGCAACGCGAGCGTGAAAAGCGGCATGGGCGGTCAATTGCGGCATAGCCGTCTCGGTGAGGAAAGCGCGCGCCGCTGCCAGTAATTGTTCGGCCGAAGGGCGGTCTTGCATCAGTCTTCTCCCATTAGCATACGCAGCAGGTCAATCTCGGTCTCCGAAGCGCGCCGCCCGATGGATCCGCGCTCGACCGACGGGTCAGTGCCGCTTTCAAATGCTGAGACCATCAGCACGCCGCACATAATGCCCCATTTCAACGTGCCGAGAATTTCCCAAAACCGCGTCGCTTCTTCGTCGACCGTGCCACCGGCTTTTGCATAGGCCTTGTATAAGGCGTCGCGCCGACCAAAGCCGCCGACCGGCATATGGTGCTGACCGAAACGCCAGCTTGGCACGCACGGCCAACCAAGGTCTTCCATCGGGTCACCGATATGCGTCAGCTCCCAATCGAGCAGCGCCACCAAACCGTCTTCGGGCGACACCATGATATTGCCATTGCGAAAATCGCCATGCACAAGCGCCGGCGGTCGCTTTTCAGGCAGGTTATCGCGCAGCCATTTTATCGCCAGTTCGAACACCGGATGCGGATGCCCACCCAATTTCAGATAGCGGGCATATTTATCCAATTCACCCTCGGCATCGCTTTGCGGCAGCGCGGGCAGGGTGGTGACGTCTATAGTGTGCAGCGCCGCCAGCATCTCGCCGCATTGCTCAGCGAGGCGCGGGCGCACCGCATCGAACTCATTGTCGCGCAAAATTTTCCGCGCAATGGTTTCGCCGTCTATGAAGTCCATCACATAGGCTTCGCCAATGGCGTCGTCATCGTCGCAAATAAAACTGACACGCGGCACGGCGATACCGGCGCTCGCGGCGGCCGAAATAATCTCCGCCTCATCGGCTTTGGTGAGCTTGCGCGCATGGTCATCTTGTTGCGTGGGCAGCCCGCGCGGATTGCGCCGCAGCACATAAGCCTGTCCGTCGCAAACAAACGTCCAGCTTTCCTGACTGGCCCCACCGGACAGTCTTTTCAGCCGGTCGAGCGGCGCGCCGAATCGGCGTTCACACATCGCCGCGACGGCGACCTCAAAGCTCTCTTTATCGCTCACTCCCATGCGGCAAACCTGCCATCGGCTTGGATAATTGGCAAGCCACAATGCGCGGCGCACAAACGGACAGGACATCCATATAACTTATTTACTTTAAAGAAAATAAAAAAAAATTGACCGCTTGCAAGAGACGGCAACGTCACTAAAAGTCACAAGAGAGAGCCGAAAAACCAATAAGAAAGTTATGGCTCTCACCTGTTGCGTCTCCAAAAATCTGCTTTGCGCTCGATATGGTTGTGTCCGATTTTCAGCGTTATGGCCGTGTCTTTTCTATAGACGGTGGTTCCGGGGCCGAAACAATGACCGGCGGCGCGGGTCGGGATATTTTCGTTTTAACGTTGGGTGACAGCGGTGGTTTCGACCTCTCATTGTTTGACGACCCAAATCTGTTTGACGACTCATATGAGTTTGATTGCGAAACTTCCGACTTATATCTAAGCGGCGATGAACGCGCCGAAGACGTCGTGACGGATTTTGACGCCGCCAGCGACAAAATCCGCATCGCCACACTCAATGGTAATGAAGCTACGATTGCCGAGCTGAAAGCCGCTGCCCAAATCGATTGGAGCGTGTATGGTCAGGACACACAAATCGTTTATACCGGCGGCGAAACCGACGAACTGGTGATGACGCTTGAAGGCTTTACGGACGAACTGACAATCGCGCATTTCGATATTGTTTAGAGCAACGTCTCGGATAGAGCGTGAAATAGTATTCTGAGCGGGCTGCCTAATTGGCGGCCCGTTTGTTTTACCGCCCCCTTCGGTAGGGCGGAAGGCGCGCTAAGGTTTGTTTCACAAACCAAACACTTTTACCGCGTCTCGGCAATTAGTCATGAATTGATGATGAATTGCGGGGCGGAATCAGCCCATGATGCGGCATGGTAGAGAACTTCGAGCCGCCAGCGAAAAAGCGCACCATGCTGGGTGCGTTACGCACTTATTTCTTCACCGGACTGGTCGTCACCGCGCCGATTTTCATCACCTTTTATCTGGTGCTGTGGTTTGTCGAATTTCTGGATAATTATTTCCGCCCATGGGTGCCGGAGATTTACTGGCCCACCACCTATCTGCCGTTCAACATTCCGGGCGTCGGCGTGGTGTTGGCGCTGGCGCTGCTGACCCTTATCGGCGGCTTGACGGCCAATTTCCTTGGCCGCGCTTTGCTGGCTTTCGCCGACCGTTTCATCCGGCAAATCCCCATGGCCGGCACGGTCTATACGGCACTGCGGCAAATCTTTCAAACGGCGGTGCGCGAAGACGGGCAAAGTTTCAGCCAAGTCGCGCTTATCGAATATCCGCGCAAAGGGCTGAACGCCATCGCCTTTGTTACCAAAGCCGCCGACCGGCGCATCAATAAAGCGACCGGCCAAGTGATGGTCGGCGTGTTTTTGCCGACCACGCCCAACCCGACCTCTGGCTTTTTGCTTTTCGTGCCGGAAGACGAGCTGACCATTCTCGACATGACGGTAGAGGAGGGGGCCAAGCTGGTCATCTCCGCCGGTCTGGCCGATGAAGAAACCACCCCTTCGGATTAAACCTCAACCTGATTGCAAATAGCGTATCGCCTCGTCGCGCCGGAACAGATAGAGCAGGGCGCGCAGGGCTTGCCCGCGCGGGCTTTGCAATTGCGGGTCGCGCTCCAGCACCAGCTTCACATCATCATGCACCGCCGGTAGCAAATCGGCATGCGCCTCAAGGTCGGCGAGCCGAAACACCGGCAGGCCGCTTTGCCGCGTCCCCAGCACCTCACCGGCACCGCGCAGCCGCAAGTCTTCCTCGGCGATTTTGAAGCCGTCCTCGGTCTCGCGCATAATGCCCAGCCGCGCTTTGGCGGTTTCGCCCAGCGGCCCGCGATACAGCAACACGCAGCTCGATTTATCGCGCCCGCGACCGACCCGTCCGCGTAGCTGGTGCAATTGCGCCAGACCGAAACGCTCGGCGTGTTCGATGACCATCACCGTCGCCTCCGGCACATTGACGCCCACCTCGATAACCGTTGTGGCCACCAAGACGGAAATCTCACCGGCCGCAAAGCGCGCCATGACCGCGTCCTTTTCCTTCGCTTTCATCTGGCCGTGCACCAGCCCCACGCGGTCGCCGTAAAGGCGACGCAGCGCCTTGGCGCGGTCTTCGGCGGCGGCCAGATCAACCATCTCGCTTTCATTGACCAAAGGGCACACCCAATAAACTCGCGCGCCTTCGGCCAAAGCATTGCCAAGCCCTTGCACCACCTCGTCATAGCGGTCCATGGAAATCACCCGCGTATCGACCGGTTGGCGGTCCGGCGGTTTATCGGGCATTGGCGAAATATCCATATCGCCATAGGCGGTCAGCGTTAGCGTGCGCGGTATCGGCGTCGCCGTCATCACCAGCACGTCCGTGCCGTCGCCTTTGGTTGACAGGGCCATGCGCTGCTGCACGCCGAAGCGGTGCTGCTCGTCAACCACGGCGAGACCGAGATTGGCGAACGCCACATCGTTTTGAAACAGCGCATGCGTGCCGATGGCCACCTGCACACTGCCATCGGCCAGCGCCGCGAGGCTTTGAGCGCGCAGCTTGCCTTTATTGCGCGCCGTCATTAATTGCCATTTTATGCCTAGCTCATCGAGCCACGGCCCCAGCGTCTCGGCGTGTTGGCGCGCCAAAATTTCGGTCGGTGCCATCAGCGCGGCTTGCGCGCCGCTCTCCACTGCCTGCAACATCGCCATGGTCGCCACCACGGTTTTGCCGCTGCCGACATCGCCTTGCAGCAGCCGCAGCATACGCATCGGCGCGGCCATATCGGCGCGAATATCGGCAATGGCGTTTTGCTGGCTGCCGGTCAGGGGAAACGGCAGAAGTTGTAAAAGGCGGGTCGGCAAATCTCCGGCGCTATCAAAGCACCGCCCGGCCATTTGTCGACGCTGGCGGCGCACCAAAGCCAATACCAACTGGTGCGCCAGCAATTCGTCATAGGCCAGCCGCGCCCGCGCCGGATGCTGCGCGTCCAGCGCATTATTGGCCTCGGGGCGATGCGCCTGCATCACCGCTTGCTGCCAGCTTGGCCAAACCTGTTGCGCCAGCCATGTGGCCTCCTGCCATTCTGGCAGTGCAGGCAAAAGCGGCAATGCGGCCTGAATGGCCTTCATCAGAACCTTGGCCGAAAGACCGGCCGTCAACGGATAGACCGGCTCGATGATGGGCAGTTTTTCAAATTCCGGCTTGGGCAGCATATGGTCGGGGTGAACGATTTGCAGCTGCGCGCGAAACCGCTCGACGCGCCCCGACACCAGCCGCACCGCACCGACCGGCATGGCCTTGCTCAGCCAATCGCCGCGCGCCATGAAAAACACCAGAGACAAATAACCGGTCTCGTTTTGACACAATATGCGATAGGGCAGATTGCGGGCGCGGCCCTTATTGGGCGGCGCTTCGTGCTTCACCACCTCGACCTCGAACGTTGCAATGCGGCCATCCTCAACCTCGGTGAGGGAAGGGCGGTATTGCCGGTCGATGAGATTGGACGGCAAATGGTGCAGGAGATCGACAATCTTGTCGCCGGTAAACGCGGCCAACAGCTTGCCTAGCTTCGGGCCTATGCCCGGCAGTGTGGTGGCATCAGCAAATAGCGGATCGAGCAGCGTCGGGCGCATTTTTTCCTCATCTGTGTCGTAAGCGGCCCCTGAATCGGTTCCAGCCTAGCACAAATTCGCGCTTATTTGCCGCGCAGCATCGCCCGAATGCGAGGCATGACAGAGATGACATTGCGCGCGTCTCTGCTATAACCCGCATCAGAGGTTTGAAAATGACACAAGAGCTTGACGCCGAACGCCGCAAACTGCATTTCCGCTCCTGCCATCGGGGCATTAAGGAGATGGATATCATCTTCGGTAAATTCGCTGACACAGTGCTGGGCGAATTGCCGGATGAGGCGCTGACCGATTATCAGCGCATCCTTGAATTGCCCGATGATAAGCTGTTCAGCTGGGCGACCGGTCGTGAGGCCGTGCCCGAGGAAGTGCGCTCGCCACTGCTCGACCGTCTGTTGAGCCTCGAGCACATGTAAACTGCCAACAAGAAAGAGGCAGGCGTGGACCAGGCGCAAACCGAAAAACTTATATCGCAGGCGGGGCGTCTCGCTATTGGCGGTGCGCCCGAGGGTTATCAGCCCATGGTGCTGGCCGATATGGCGCGGCTCGATGGTGGCCGTCTGGTGTATATTGCGCGCGATGCTTCGGCCGCCAGCGCCATGCGCGATATGCTCGGCTTCTTTGCCCCCGAGCTGGCGACGCTTTATCTGCCCGCATGGGATTGCTTGCCTTATGACCGGTTGTCGCCGCAAACCGCGGTGATGTCTGAGCGCATGGCGACGCTGGCGCAATTGCCGCTGCTCGGCGGCAGCCCGCATATTCTGGTGACCACCATCTCTGCCGCCGCGCAACGTCTGCCGGCGCGTAACACGCTGGCCAGGCTTTCCATGGCATTGAAGCCGGGCAATAGCGTCGACAGCGATGCGCTGACCGGATTTTTGAGCAGCAATTGCTATAGTCGTTGTTCGACCGTTATGGAGCCGGGCGATTATGCGGTGCGCGGCGGCATTATCGACCTCTATGCGCCGGGCAGTGACGCGCCGGTGCGGCTTGATCTGTTTGGCGACACGCTGGAGAGCATTCGCCCATTCGAGCCGGAAAGCCAGCGCACTATCGGCCAGATCAGCGAACTGACGCTCACTGCGGCGGGCGAAGTGCATCTCGACGATGCGGCGGTGTTGCGCTTTCGCCGTGGCTATGTGCAGGCTTTCGGCACGGTGATGGATGACGACCCGCTTTATACGGCCGTTAGCGAAGGCGCACGCTATCAGGGTATGGAGCATTGGCTGCCGCTATTTCACGAAGAGCTCGAGACATTGTTCGAGCATTGCGGCGCGGCGCTTTATGTCGCCGATGACCAGACCGAGGGCGCGCTGGCCGAGCGGCACGAGCAAATCAGCGATTATTATCAGGCGCGCGAAGAAGCCCGCACGCATGATGCCAAAGAAAGTGATGGCCGTCGTATCATCAAACCGCTCCCGCCCGAGGCGCTATATATTCTCCCCGATGAATGGCGCGAGCGCGTGGGCGCGGCGCGCTGGCGCAGCATCGGCGCGTTTGAGCATCCCGATGGTGTGACCTTGAATGGCCGCACCGCGCGCAGCTTCGCCGCCGAGCGCAAGCAGCAGGAGATTAATCTGTTCGACACTGTGGTCGCCCATATCAACGCCGAACAAAGTGCCGGCCGCGCCGTGCTGCTGGTCGCCTCCAGCCGTGGCGCGAGCGAGCGTCTTGAAACTTTGCTCAATGAGCATGGTGCGCCGCCGCTACAAAGGCTGGATAGCTGGCAAGCGCCGCAAGCCGGGCAGGGGCCGCGCCTCGCTATTATCGGCATGGATAACGGGTTTGAGACCGAAACCCTGAGTGTGTTGACCGAGCAGGATATTCTCGGCGACCGCATGGTGCGTCGCCCGGGGCGCAAAAAAGCTGAGAATTTTCTCACCGAGGCGTCCAGCCTGTCGCCGGGCGACCATGTGGTGCATGTCGAGCACGGCATTGGCCGGTTTGAAGGCCTGCAGACCATCGATGTCGGTGGCGCGCCGCATGATTGCCTGAAGCTGATTTATCATGGCGACTCGCGGCTGTTTTTGCCGGTTGAGAATATCGAATTGCTGAGCCGTTTTGGCGGCGATGATATGACGGTGACGCTGGACAAAATCGGCGGCGTCGCTTGGCAGATGCGTAAAGCGCGGCTGAAGGAAAAAATCAAACTTATCGCCGAGGAGCTCATCAAAACCGCCGCCGAGCGGGCCATGCGCGATGGCGAGGTGATGGCTCCCGATATCGGTCTTTACGACGAATTTGCCGCACGCTTTCCTTATGAAGAGACCGAAGACCAGCTCGACGCTATTGAAGCGGTGATCGACGATCTCGGCAGTGGCCGCCCGATGGACCGTCTGATTTGCGGCGATGTCGGCTTTGGCAAGACCGAGGTCGGCTTGCGCGCCGCCTTTATCGCCGCAATGGCCGGTAAGCAAGTGGCGGTTATTGCGCCGACCACCTTGCTGGCGCGCCAGCACGCGAAGACTTTCAAACAGCGCTTCGCCGGTATGCCGGTGGAGATTGCCGAACTGTCGCGCCTTATCGGCAACGCTGAAGCGAGCCGAACCAAAGAGAACCTCAAAACCGGCGCTGTCGATATCGTTATCGGCACGCATGCTTTGCTGGCCAAAAACATCGAGTTTGCGGGGCTCGGATTGGTGATTGTCGATGAAGAGCAGCATTTCGGCGTCGCCCACAAGGAACGTCTGAAATCATTGCGCGCTGAGGTGCATATGCTGACACTGACCGCAACGCCCATACCGCGCACTTTGCAAATGGCGCTGACCGGCGTCCGCGACCTGTCGCTCATCGCCACGCCGCCGGTTGACCGTTTGGCCGTGCGCACCTATGTAACACCGTTTGATCCGGTCGGTATTCGCGAGGCGCTGTTGCGTGAGAAATATCGCGCCGGACAAAGCTTCATCATCGTGCCGCGCATTGCCGACCTACCCGAAATGGAGCGCTTTTTGAGCGATACTGTGCCGGAGGTGAAATATGTCACCGCGCATGGGCAAATGGCGGGGGGCGAGCTGGAAACCCGCATGAACGCGTTTTACGACGGGCAATATGATGTACTGCTTTCAACCTCGATAGTTGAAAGCGGTCTCGACATCCCGTCAGCCAACACGATTGTCATTCACCGCGCCGATATGTTCGGCTTGGCGCAGCTTTATCAAATGCGCGGCCGCGTCGGGCGTTCCAAAACCCGCGCCTATGGATATCTTACTTACACTGAAAACAGTGGTTTAACGGATGCAGCTGAGAAACGACTTAAGGTTATGCAGTCGCTTGATAGCCTCGGTGCCGGTTTCAATCTGGCGTCTTACGACCTCGACCTGCGCGGCGCTGGCAATCTGGTCGGCGAGGAGCAATCCGGCCACATTAAAGAAGTCGGCTTTGAGCTCTATCAAGCCATGTTGGAAGAAGCCGTAGCGGAGCGCCAGGGCGAGGCGGCGTTGGAAAGCTGGGCACCGCAAATCAATGTCGGCATTTCGGTATTGATACCTGAAACATATGTGCCGGATCTCGATTTGCGCATGGGGCTTTACCGCCGTTTGTCAGGCTTGACGGAGCGCGCTGATATCGACGCTTTTGCGGCCGAGGTGGTGGACCGTTTCGGGCCGCTGCCGGCGGAAGTGCAGCATCTTTTATCCGTGCTTGCCATCAAGATTGATTGCCTTGCGGCGGGAATTGAGAAAATCGATGCCGGCCCCAAAGGCATTGCCGTGTTCTTCCGCAACCAGACTTTCGCCCGGCCGGAAAAGCTCATCGCGCATGTGTCTGAAAATCAGGCGCGCATCAAAATTCGCCCCGACCAAAGTCTGGTATTCCGCGCCAAAGCCGAGGACGCCGATGAACGTTTAAGAATTTCGGGGGTCGTTGCCGGCCAATTGGCGGCATTGGCTGCCTGATTATTGAATCGCCAGCTTGTCGTGCGCTTTAGTGATAAAGCGGTGCAGATATTCGGGCTCCTGCGCCCCCATCAGCAAAAATTTGCCTCCGGCCAAAAAGGCAGGGACACCGTGCACGCCAAGGTCACGCGCCGCCGCATCATCGCTGCGCGTCGCGTCAATATCGTTATCGCTCGCAAACAACTCGGCCAGCAGCGGCACATCCATACCGTGTTGATCGGCTATCTCCAAAAGAACGGCGACGTCACCAATGTTCAGCCCTTGCTCGAAATGGCCTGAGAACAGCGCCTCGGCAATGGCGTGTTGTTGGCCGGTGCTGGCGGCCCAACGAATGAGCCGGTGCGCGTTCATTGTATTCGGGGTGATTTTGATATTCTCAAATGCGAAATTGATATTTGTGCCGACGGCAGCCGCTTTGATGTTTTCGCGCATTTGCTTGGCACCGTCTTCGCCATAGCGTTGTTTCATTTTGGCGGTCAGGTCGGCGCCCTCCATCGGCGTGTCGGGGTAAAGCTGATAGGGACGCCACATCAGATTGACGTGCACATCTTCAAGCGTCTCCAACGCCGCATCCAGTTTGCGCTTGCCGATAAAGCACCAAGGGCAAATCACGTCGGAGATTACATCCAGTTGCAGCACCGGCAGATTTTCAGAGGGCGTTTGCGTCATCATTGTCTCCTGCTTTGGTTTATACTGGCAAAAAACGCCAAACAATGTCAAAGTCCGCGCCGACGATGAGAGCGATTTTGCGAGGGATACAGTGGATAATATCGCAACAAAAACCGAATTAAACGGCCACACGGCGCTGGTTACCGGAGCCAGTTCCGGCCTTGGCGTGCGCTTTGCGCAAGTGCTATCGGCGGCCGGTGCCCGTGTCATTATCACCGCGCGGCGCGCCGAAAAGTTGCAGGCGCTGGCCGATGAGATAAGCGGGCAGGGCGGCGATGCGCATGCCGTGGCCCTCGATGTCACCGACCTCGACGGCATTGGCGGCTTTTTCGAGGGCTTGCGCGACAAGGATTTGATGCCGGATATTCTGATCAATAATGCCGGTATGAATGTCGTTAAACCGGCGCTTGAGTACACGCCCGATGATTATCGGCAAGTGCTGGACACAAACCTGACGGCGCCGTTTTTCCTCGCCAATGAGTTCGCCCGCCATCATATTGAGGCGGGCAACGCGGCGCGCATTATCAATATCGCCTCGGTCGGTGGCTATAATGTGCTGCCGGGGCTGACGCCTTATTGCACCTCAAAGTCGGGCATCATCATGATGACGCGCGGTCTGGCGCGCGAATGGGCGAAGACCGGCATTAACGTCAACGCCATTTGTCCCGGCTATATCGAAACCGAGATCAATGATTTCTGGTGGCAGACCGAGGGCGGCAAAAAGCAGATTGCAAGCTGGCCGCGCCGCCGCCTTGCTGATAAAAGTGATTTGGACGGGGCGCTGCTGCTGCTCGCCGGCCCGCAGGGCAAGGGCATGACCGGCACGGCCATTACCGTCGATGACGGGCAATATATTTAGGGGTTACCATGCTGGTTGATAGCCACTGCCATTTGGATTTCGACGATTTCGACGCCGACCGAGACGCCGTCTTGACGCGTGCCAAAGCGGCCGGCGTTGAAATGATGGTGACCATCTCGACCAAGGTAACGGAAGCCGAAAAAATTATCGCGCTGGCGGAAAGTGACCCGGCACTGGTTTGCTCGGTCGGCATCCATCCGCACGAGGCGGGACGCGAGCCGGTTACGTCGGCCGAACAGCTGGTTGAATTGGCGCGCCACGAAAAAGTCGTCGGCATTGGCGAGACCGGCCTCGATTATTTCTACGAGCACAGTCCGCGCGATGCACAGCAGCGGAATTTCCGCGCGCATATTGCGGCGTGTCGCGAAAGCCGCTTGCCGCTGATTGTTCACGCGCGCGATGCTGATGAGGACACGGCCGATATTCTGGAAGACGAGATGAAGCAGGGCGATTATCCCGGTCTCATCCATTGTTTCACTGCCGGGCCTGAGCTGGCGCGGCGCGCGCTCGATATCGGCTTTTATATTTCCATTAGCGGCATTGCGACTTTCAAAAACGCCACTGAATTGCGCGAGACCATCAAAGCGGTGCCGCTGGAGCGCCTGCTGGTCGAGACCGATGCGCCGTTTCTGGCACCTGTCCCGCATCGCGGCAAGCGCAATGAGCCGTCTTTTGTCGCTGACACCGCCACCATGCTGGCCGCGTTGAAAGGCGTCTCGACTGAGGAATTGGCGCGCGTGACGACTTATAATTTCTTCACCCTGTTCAGCAAAGCCAAACGCCCAGGCCAAGCGGTAGAGACCGCATGAGCTTAAGCTTTCGTATTCTGGGTTGTGGGTCGTCGGGCGGGGTGCCGCGGCTCGATGGCAATTGGGGCGATTGCGACCCCGATAATCCGAAAAACCGCCGCACACGCTGTTCTTTTCTGGTGCAGCAAGAGGGCGAGGGTGGTGTGACCAATGTGCTGGTCGACACTTCGCCCGATATGCGCGCACAATTAATCGATGCCGGTGTCACCTGGCTCGATGCAATTCTGTATTCGCACGACCATGCCGACCAGACGCACGGCATTGATGACGTTCGCGCCATGGTTTACGCCAAACAGAAGCGCATCGAGGTGTGGATGGACGCGGCGACCTCAAAGACCCTGACCAAGCGCTTCGGTTATTGCTTTGAGCAGGCCAAAGGCACGCTTTATCCGGCCATTTTAAAGGATAATCGCATCGCGCAACCCTATCGCGAAATCAACGTGCAGGGCGCCGGTGGCGCGGTGAAAGCGATGCCGTTCCGGCAAATCCATGGCAATATCGACTCCCTCGGTTTTCGATTTGGGAATATTGCTTATTCAAGTGATATCAGTGAGATACCAGATGAAAGCAATCTGATACTTGAGGGTTTGGACGTGTGGGTTATCGACGCGCTGCGCCGCGACCCGCATCCAACACACTTTCACCTCGATAAAGCGCTCTCCGAAATCGAGCGTTTTAAGCCGAAACGGGCCATTCTGACCAATATGCACGTCGATTTGGATTACCATCAACTGTGCAATGAGCTTCCCGAGAACGTCATACCGGCGTTTGACGGGTTGGTCTTTTCATAAGGCTTTTAGCGCACTTTAGCTTAGGCGATATATTATTTGTCATAATATTTATTATGCGATATTTATATCAAGCGCCTGGGCGCTGAAAAGCGGCCTTTTACTAGGCCCACACCCCCTTACCCCCGCCTTATGCGTCATCACCATACGTGTCATCTCAAGCTGCATTTCGATGCAGAATCGGGCCAAACTTCTCGCATGAGCAACATTAATCGCATTCTCGACGTCATGGCTGCGCTGCGTGACCCGGACGCCGGTTGCCCGTGGGATTTGCAGCAGGATTTCCAATCTATCGCGCCCTACACGCTTGAAGAAGCCTATGAGGTGACCGACGCCATTGAGCGCGGTGATTTTGTGGGTCTCAAAGACGAGCTGGGCGACCTGTTGTTGCAAGTGGTATTTCACGCCCGCATGGCCGAGGAAGCCGGTCTTTTCGCTTTTGACGATGTGGTCGATGCGATTGCCGACAAGATGATACGCCGTCATCCGCATGTTTTTGGCGATGACGACGCCGATAATCCCGACGCAGTGCGGCAAAGCTGGGAAGATATAAAAGCGGCTGAAAAAGCAGAAAAAGCTGCAAAATCGGGTAAAGCCGCGCCTTCGGCCGAAACTCTAGCCAAACATCCGGCCGAAGCCGAGAGCCTGATGGATGATATTCCCCTCGCCCTTCCCGGCCTCTCGCGGGCTGTTAAGATTCAAAACCGCGCCGCCCGCATCCAATTCGATTGGCCTGATATCGCGCCGGTTTTTGACAAATTAGACGAAGAAATAGCAGAAATTCGCGAGGCAATGGCCTCCGGTTCGGCTGATGCGATGGAGGACGAGCTGGGCGATTTGTTGTTTGTAGCGGCCAATATTGCGCGCCATTTGGAAATCGATCCGGAAGCCGCAGTGCGCCGCACCAATGAGAAATTCATCAGTCGTTTTAAGTATTTAGAGGCGCTCGCGGAACAAAGCGATAAGCAGCAGCTATCGCTCGATGACCTCGAGGGATTTTGGCAACAGGCCAAACAAGCTGAAAAGCGCGGTCGCGAGCCTAAATAAAGCTATGCGACGGCGATTTCGACCGGATTGTTCGGCATAATTGTCGAAATAGCGTGTTTATACACCAGCTGCGAATGGCCATCGCGGCTCAGCAACATGGACGTGGCGTCCACCCAGGTGATAGTTCCCTGCAACTTAACGCCATTTACCAGAAAAATGGTCAACGCCAGTTTTTGTTCGCACACATGATCGAGAAACGAGGCTTCAAGAGAGTCTTTAGCTGATGACATTGGTTTACCCAGTTTATTCTGCAGGCGATGGAGGTGCCGCCTTGTTACTTTATTGACGCGATCCTCCGTACCGCGACGCATTAACGCTTCAAATTTGACACAACTATCATTTGAAACCTAGTTCTTTTTCAACTTTTAGAATACTTCCTGTTCGACTGTGTCATAGGCCACCGACAGCGCTTTGGCGACCGGACCGGGCTTGCCGCTGCCGATTTTTTGGCCGTCAAGCTTGACCACCGGAAAAACCGACATGGTCGATGCGGTTGAGAAACACTCCTTGGCCGCTAGCGCCTCGGACAAAGAGAACGGTTTTTCTGCAAATTTGAGACCAAGCTCGGCGACGCAATCAAGCAGCACCTGACGCACAATGCCGTTCAGAATTTCATGGTCGGCGGGTCGCGTGCGCAACACGCCCTTGGCATCGACAATCCACGCATTGGTCGCAGCGCCCTCGGTCACCATGCCCCGCCCGTCAATCTGCCAAGCTTCTTGCACTTTGGCGTTGCGGGCCGACTGGCGCGCCAGCACATTAGGCAGCAGGCTAATCGATTTGATATCGCAGCGCGCCCAACGCTGGTCGGGGACAGAGATAGCCGAAATGCCCTTCCTCATAATTTGCGCCCGCCGCTCGGCCGCAATGGGCCGCGCCGTGATGACCAGAACCGGCTTCAAATCGGCGTCATACATATGCTCGCGCGGCGCAACACCACGCGACACTTGCATATAAAGAATGCCGTCAGATACGCGGTTGCGGCGCAACGTTTCGCGCATCACCTGTTTGAGGGCGGCGCGCGACATCGGCATGGGAATATTCAGCGCTTGCAAAGAATAATCTAGACGGTCGAGATGGCGCGTTTCATCGAGCAATTTGCCATTGCGAATGGCGCATACTTCATACACCCCATCGGCAAATTGATAGCCGCGGTCTTCTACCAGAATGCCCGGCAAGTTCATCGGCTGGTAAACACCGTCAATATAAGCGATACGGCTCATTCGCACTCAACTCCTGTCAGCGCATATAACGCCAAAAAGATGACGTAAATAGGACCATCAAAATCAGCAATTCTATGCGTCCGGCAATCATTAGCAGCGCGATGGTGATTTGCAAAGCGTCAGGCATTGCGGCAAAACCGAGCGGCATATCGAGATGGCTGACAATCGCCAGACTGTTGGTCAGCGCCCCCAGCACAATCGGCCAAGCATCGGCCAGACCGGTGCCGAACAAACCGAGCAGCAACACACCCAGTGTCACAAACAAAATGAAAATCGCCATAAACGCCCAAGCGGCGTTGAAATCGCGGTCTTGCAAATGCCGTCCTTCCAGCGATAGCGGGTGCACGGAAGACGGATATGACAGCTTGCCCAACTCGCTTCCCAAATCCTTGGCCAGAATAATTGCCCGCATAACCTTAATGCCACCGCTGGTTGACAGCGCCATGCCGCCGATCAGTACCGGCACCATCACCCAGACCAGCGGCCACGCCGCCAGCCCATCGCCGGGCATGAAATTAAACCCTGCCGTACTGTGCAACGCTACCGCCTGCCACAGAACGGCAATGCCGCCGGAATTGGGCACGGTGAGCATTGTCACCAGCGTGTAGCCGAGTATCAGGGCAATGAACACTCGCATCTCGCCGGCTTGAAAACTGCTGCGCGCCTCGCGCCCCAGCGTCAGCACCATCAGCATCGGCACACTGATGGAGCCGATAAAACACAATATCGCCATCACCGCCTGCCCGCCCTGGCTCAACAGATCGCCAAGGCTCGCCGTATAAACGCTCATGCCGCTGGTCGAAATTGCCGATAGCGCCAGACAGAAAGCTTCCGTCATCGGGCTACCCGAAAGCGCCAAACCCGCAACGCCCAGACCGGTAAACATTAAATAGACCGGCAAGATAAGCCGCAGCGGACGCCCGAGGCGCGAGGAAAGCGGCGCGTCCTCGTCGTGTTGCAATAGCGGACTGCCAATCAGCGTGATGCCACCAATGCCAAACGGAGCCAACACGGCAACCGCAAACACCAACGTCCACAGCCCGCCAAGCCAACTCAGTGCAGCGCGCCACAGCAATATCGGCGCGGTCTCGGCTTCCGGCACAGCCAATATCGAGCCGCCCGATGTGGTTAGCGCTGACACCGCTTCGAAATAAGCGGCCATTAGGCCATCAATTTGCGTCGCGCCGATGAAAGGAATGGCGGCAATAGCCGGCAAGAGCATCCAGAACAGCACCATAATGAGCAGCAGCTCCATGCCATTGGCGCGGTGACGACGACTGGAATAGCCACTCAGCAATAATGCGCCGGAGATGAAAGTCGTCAACATCAGCCCGATGGTAAAATTACCGGCATGGGTAAAATCGGCATCGAACAAGCTGGCGAGCCAAGGCACCAGCATCAAGAGGGCTATCATGCAACCGCCATAACCCAGGGTGAAAAGGATGGCCCCTAATTGCATGAGCTATTTCTTTTCTTTGCTCTGCAGCAGAATTTCAAATTGCTCAATGCCCTCAGCAGTGACGAACATAATCACGCGGTCACCGGGCTTAAATTCAGTGCCACCGCGCGGCATAATCAGCTTGCCTTTACGATACACGGCACCGACCCTCATGGCCGCACCCATATCCAAATCGCGCAGCTTGCTGCCGCTTATCGGTGCGCCATCGAGGATCTCCGCTTCAATCATCTCAGCCGATTCATCGCTCAGCGTATGCACTTCCAGCACATTGCCAAGCCGCACATGACGCAACACCGAAGAAACGGTAATAGCGCGCGGATTGATGGAAACCTCCATGCCGAAATCGCCGGCCAGGTTTTGGAAGCTGTTATCATTAATCAGACACAGGCCGCGTTGGCAGCCCTCTTGCAGCGCCAGCATGTTGGTCAAAATATTGACTTGGTCATCATTGGTCAGCGCCAGCACCAAATCGGCTTGGCGAATACCCGCTTCGGCCAGCAATTCGGGCGACAGCCCACTGCCCTGCAGCACAATCGAGCGGCTCAGCTTTTCAGCCACCATACGCGCTCGGTCGGCATCGGCCTCAATCAGGCTCAGCGAATAACGGCCGGCTTGCTCCTCCAGCGCTTTGGCGACTTGATAGCCAATATTGCCGCCGCCCACCATGACGATGCGGCGCGCCTCGCGCTCCTCATGGCCGAAAATCTTCAGCGTCCGCTCGGTATCGCTGGAAGCGGTAACCAAAAACGCCTCATCATCGGCCTGAATCGTATCGTCGAAATCGGGCACGTAAACTTTGCCATTGCGCCGCAAGCCGACAACAATCGCCTGCAAATCGGGAAACAGGCCGGTCAACTGGTTGAGCGGTGTGTCGATAACCGGACAATCCTCGCCGATGGCGATGCCTATCATCTCGGCCGCACCGTCGGCAAAACTCGAACTGTCAAACGCGCCGGGCAGCGCCAGACGGCGCATCACTGCCGTGCCGACTTCGACCTCGGGGGAAATAATCACATCAATGGGAATGCCGTCCTTGTTGAACAGCTCACGCCAGCGCGCTTGCACATAATTGCGGTCGCGCACGCGGGCGATGGTTTTTGGTTTTTTGAACAGCGTCTTGGCCGCATGACAAGCGACCATATTGACCTCATCCGAAGCGGTGACGGCTATCAGAACATCGGCGTCCGCCGCGCCTGCTTGTTCCAATACGTCCGGATGGCCTCCGTGCCCCAAAATCGGGCGCACGTCCAGCGTATCCGTGATGCGCTGCATCAGGGACGCTTCGCGGTCAACCACAGTGACATCATTGCCTTCCCCGGCCAGATGTCGCGCAATGCCGAAGCCGACCTGTCCGGCTCCACACACAATGACTTTCATGCGTCCCTCTTTTGTCTCGCCCTTCGTCAGGCGTTAAGCATGGTTTTTAGCATGATTACCCCCAGATATTCCAAGGGATTTCATTTTGCGGTGCAAAGCCGAGCGTTCCATACCGACAAATTCCGCTGTGCGCGAAATATTGCCTGAAAACCGCTCGATTTGCGCCACCAGATAATCACGCTCAAAACATTCGCGCGCATCGCGCAAAGGCAGTGACATGATATGCTGCGACTGACCGACATTCTCAGCGACATCAGTATCGCTCAAAATCTCCTTCGGCAAATGGTCGATGGTCAACGTCTCACTGCCCATTGCATGGCTGGTCAGCATCATATGCTCAATGCAATTACGCAATTGGCGCACATTGCCCGGCCAGTTATGCGATTGCAGCACCGCCATCACATCATTGCCGGCCTCGCGCACCGGCATATTCATTTGTGCCGCCAACATGCGAACGAAATGATCGACCAGATAAGGAATATCATCGCGTCTTTTATTGAGGCCCGGCACATCCAGCGCCATCACATTGAGGCGGTGATACAAATCCTCGCGCAACGCTCCATCGGCAATGAGTTTTTTCGGATCGCCGCTGCACGACGACAAAATGCGCGCATCAATCGGCACCAAATCGCCGCCACCGACGCGGGTGATGCCGCCTTCCAGAAGCATCTTCAAAATGGCTTTTTGTTGACGCTCCGGAAAGCTGCAAATCTCGTCGAGATACAGCGTGCCGCCATGCGACTGCTCAAACAGCCCCGGTTCGATATGGCCTTTGTCTTCAGTGCCGAACAACATGCGGTCAATTTGGTCCACATCATTGCCCAGCATGGCGGTATGCACCGAGACGAAATTGCCGGTCGCGCGCGGCGAGCGTGCGTGCAATTGATGCGCCGCCGCTTCCTTGCCCGACCCCGACGGGCCGACAATCATCACCCGACTTTTGGTCTGTGCCAGCTTTTCGATTTTGGTGTTCAACTGCTCCATTGCCGAGGCCTGACCAATGAGGGTCAATTGCACATTGGCGCGACGTTTCAGTTCGGCATTTTCGCGTTGTAGCCGCGCCGCTTCAATGGCGCGCGCCACCGTCACCAGCAGCTTGTCAGATTTAAACGGCTTTTCAATATAGTCATAAGCACCGGCACGAATGGCGGTAACCGCCGTATCGATATTGCCGTGACCGGAAATAATGACCACCGGCAAATTGGGGTAACGCTCGCGCAGAATACTCAAAATCTCCAGCCCGTCGAGCCGACTGCCCTGCAGCCAGACATCCAACAACACCATAGCCGGACAGCGGCGGGTAATTTCGCGCAAAGCACTATCGCTATCCTGCGCAATGCGGGCTTCATACCCCTCATCCTCGAGTACACCCGCAACCAAGTTGCAAATATCTCGCTCGTCATCAACGATTAACACATCTCCAAACATCATAAATCCTTTACCAATTTGGATTTGCCCACCATTTCAGGAGGCTGCAATGGCAACACCATTTGCAGCATTGCGCCGGTTCCGCCAGACGCACACCACGGCGCGTCACTCAAAATGAGCTGCCCTCCGTGATCATCAACAATCTTTTTCACAATCGACAATCCAAGCCCGGTCCCGTGCTCGCGCGAGGTGTTATAGGGCTCCAGTAAGTCGTAACGATTTTCCCGCGGCCAACCGGGGCCGCTATCGGCGACAGCGAGACTGACCTCGCCATCGCGCTGCTCAACAAAAACCTCAATGCGCTTTTCACCATCGGTGCGGCGTATCGCTTCCTCGGCATTCTTCAAAATATTGGTCAGCGCTTGCGCAATCAGGCGGCGGTCGCCGACCAGATTGACGTCGGGCACGCGGCCAACCGAATAGTTGATATCGCCATGCGCCACGCGCTGCAGCAACACGGTTTCAGAAATCACATCGGCCAGATTAACCTTATCCATGCGCGCCGAGGGCATGCGCGCAAAGGAGGCAAACTCGTCAACCATTTTGCCGATATCCTCAACCTGCCGAATAATCGTCTCGGTGCATTGGCGGAAAATATTGTCATCTTCTTCATCAGGCCTCTGCCCGGCTTTGCCATAGCGCGATTGCAGACGCTCGGCCGAAAGCTGGATCGGCGTAAGCGGATTTTTAATCTCATGGGCAATGCGCCGCGCAATATCCGACCAGGCGGCATTGCGCTGCGCCGTCAGCAGGTCAGTAATATCGTCAAAGGTGAGAATCGCACCGCCCTGCCCGCCGGGCGTCTTTTGCGTCATCTGCGCCGAGGCACGAATAATATGGCCGTTCATCGCCGGATTGTTGATATTGAACTCCGTCGAAGCGCGCCGTTTCGGCTGCGCCTTCAGCGCATCCAACAACCCCGAAAACTCCGGCATGGCGCGTGCCAATGGCTTGCCAATCAACGCGTCGGCCGGCAGTTTATAAAGCGCACCGGCGACATCATTGGCGTGGTTGATAATGCCGTTTTCGTCGACACCGACGACGCCGGACGTCACACCATCCAGCACCGCTGCGCTGAAGCGGTTGCGCTCATCGAGGTCGGCATGGGTCGCAATAAGGTCTTTTTGCTGCGCTCCAATTCGCTCGGCCATCTCATTAAAGGTCTCGGCCAATTGCTCAATCTCATCATTGCCGCGCAGGCTTTTGGTCTCGACGCGGGCCGTGAGGTCGCCCTCTCCCAGTCGTCGCGTCATTCGAATAAGCCGCCCAATGGGGGTGACCAATCGGTCGGCCAGAGACAAACCCAACCAAATCGCCGACAGCAAAATGACCAGCGTCAGAATGATGTAAACCAGCGCAAAGGTGAACTGGGTTTCAAAGCGTCGCGTTTCCATCGCCGCGTAATCGCGCACCGCCGCATCGGTGCGGATAAGCTGCTCGGTGACGCTCGGCATCATCAGCCGCGCCGAATAGAGGTAAGTGTCGTCAACACCTGCAATCTTGCGCAACGCCAGAACCTGACTGGTCTCCATCGCGGTTATGATGACGGTGTTGTCGCGCGCCGCGACAAAAGCATCTTCGGGCGGCAATATGGTGAGAATAGTGGTCTCCGGCGTCGCCGCCATCAGCACATCACCCTTGCTGTTGACCAGCAGGGCTTGTTGCATATCGCGCAGCGTCGCTTGCGCGCTGAGGTATTTCTGAAAGCGCCTCGGGTCGTTTTTCATCACCTCGCGCGCGCTCGATAAATCGCGCGCCATAATGCTCAAATCACCGCGCAGTCGGTCGCGTTGTTCGGCCAGATAGGCATTGGCCACGGCGGAGGTGTTTTCAATAATCGTTTTGGTGCGCGTCGAGAACCAATAATCCAGCCCGCGGTCAAGCGTCACAAAAGCAAACACCGCAACCAATATGGCCGGCAAAATCGCAATGGTCGAAAACAGCGCAATCATCCGGCCGTGCAGACGCGCTCCGGCAAGCCCGGCGCGTTGACGCCTCCGCATCCGCAGCATTTGTCCGCCCAGCACCAACACCAGACCGCCAATGACAAAAATATTGGCCGATAGAAGCGTCCAGAGTATGCGCGGATTGGTGGCGATAGGCGTGTTATTGGTCAGCACCAAATAAGTGCCAATGCCCATGGCAATGCCAAGCACAGCGAAAAGCACCGATAGAAATCGAGATACTTCCGTCAGCCGGAAACGGCTGAACAGTGTTCGCGGCTTCCCAAATACGCCAGTGAGCCGAAGGACATTCATATGCCACTCCCTTATTCGCCCACCGCATATAGATGTGCGATTTGCGCCATACACATAGCAAGAGAATAACCATTTTAAGGGGCCGCACCTAGCAAAATGTTGCAAAGCTGCAACAGTTTAAGCGTTAGCGGACGTTTCCCCGGGCTCTTCCATAGGCGAAAGTCGCGGGAATACGCCCTGCGGCGTTGGCAAAGCCGTGCCGGGGGCCAAGCGATTTTCAGCGCCGAGCGCGGCAAAATCGCGTTTTCCTTCATCGACCGCCAGCAAATCGAGCAGTTTTGCCGCCCCGTCAGGGATGACCGGCTGTAACAGAATTGCCGCTTGGCGCACCAGCTCGGCAGTGATGTAAAGCACCGTGCCCATGCGCGCCGGATTGTCTTTTTTCAGCGCCCATGGTTCCTCAGCCGCAAAATAGCGATTGGCTTCCGACACCGCTTCCATCACCAGAGTGAGGAAATTGTGTAATTCATGGCCCCCCATGGCAGCATCAGCGCGGGCCTTCAGGCCGTCAAACAACGCCAGCACCGCCTTGTCCTCAGCGCTAAATTCTTGCGGTTGCGGCAGGGCCGCTTCACAATTCTTGGCAATCATCGACAAGCTACGCTGCGCCAGATTGCCGATATCATTGGCCAGATCGGCATTGACCCGGTTGACAATCGCCTCGTCGGAAAAGCTACCATCGCGGCCAAACGGCACCTCGCGTAAAAAGAAATAGCGCAGTGCGTCGACGCCGTAATGTTCGGCCAGCACCATAGGGTCCAACACATTGCCGAGCGATTTCGACATTTTCTCGCCTTTAACGGTCAAAAAGCCGTGCGCGAACACTTGCTGCGGCAGCGGCAGGTCGGCCGCCATCAAAAAAGCCGGCCAGTAAATCGTATGGAAACGCGTGATATCCTTGCCGATAACGTGCAGATTACACGGCCAAAAATCGGCATAACGGCCATCACGGTTAGGAAAACCCAGAACGCTTAGATAATTGGTCAGCGCGTCCATCCACACATACATGACGTGCTTATCATCGCCCGGCACCGGCACGCCCCAATCAAACGCAGTGCGCGAAATCGACAGGTCTTTCAACCCACCTTTGATGAAAGAAACAATCTCATTGCGACGGCTTTGCGGCATCAGAAAGTCAGGATGCGCCTCGAAATGCGCCAGCAATCTGTCCTCATAGGCCGAAAGACGGAAAAAATAGCTGTCTTCCTCCAGCCATTCCACGGGCGTTCCTTGCGGGGATAATTTCTCGCCATCTGCGCCCTCGCTCAACTCGTCCTCGGCATAAAACGCCTCGTCACGCACCGAATACCAGCCTTTATAGCTGTCTTTATAAATGTCATCGCGGCCATTATCGGCAATGCGCTGCCATAAATCGCTGACTGAGACGTGATGGCGCGGCTCGGAAGTGCGAATAAAATCATCGTGACTGCAGTTCAATGCCGTTGCCATGTCGCGAAAGGCCGGCGTCAGCTCATCGGCCAATTGCTGGGCGGTTTTGCCCTGCTCGCGCGCCGTTTGCAGCATTTTCTGCCCGTGGTCATCAGTGCCGGTCGAAAAATACACATTTTCGCCGTTCAAACGGTGATAACGCGCAATCGCGTCAGTGGCCATAATCTCATAGGCATGACCGATATGCGGACGGCCATTTGGGTAAGAAATAGCCGTGGTTATAAAGAAATTCTTATCTGTCACTTTAACTTCCTACAGCGCATTTTCGACGCTTCACCAAACTTTCAAACGCCTTTGTGGCGACCTGCTTCGGCAAAACCGGTTATCCATTCCAGCGCGGCCTGTTTTTTATCCAGATTGAGCGCCTCAACCGCGTGCGAGTCGCGCTCCACCTTCTCCCATAGAGCTACAAACGGTTCAACCCCAGTGCCGGAGGCCGAAAGCCGGTTAACCAGCTCCATTTCACCCTCCAAAACCGGCTGAAACGGCGTGCCGGTGGCACAACTGCGCACGTAGCGGTGTATCCAGCCCGACAGCAGAAAACAAAACAAGCCGAATTGGCCGCCAAATTGTTCCGACGCGGCGCGCGCGCCAAAACGTCCGGCCAAGGCGTGCAGCTTTTCAACGTCAAGGCGCGGCGCGGTTTCCAGCACCCCCACAAGGTCGCGATAAAGGTCAAAACCGCCGCCTTCGCAAAAACGCAGCGCATAGCCGGCGCTGCCTTGCGCAAGAAACGCCGCTGCCGCCACTTCATTCGGGTCTTGGTCTTGCAGGCGTGAGGCGACAATGGCTTGCAAATCAGCCTCATCGAGCGCGTTGAAAGCCAGCATGCGGCAACGCGAGCGAATGGTATCGAGCACGCGCCCCGGATTATGGCAGACAATCAGAAACAGGCATTTCTCCGGCGGCTCCTCGATCAGTTTTAAGAGCGCGTTGGCACCGAATTTATTCAAATCGTCAATGCTGTCGATAATGGCGACGCGCCAGCCGCCGCGCCCGGCGCTGAGATTGAAAGAGTGCTTCAACTCGCGCGCCGCCTCAGCCGGAATATCGCCGCGAAATTTTTCCGTCTTCGGATTATATTCGCGCTTCAGCACAAACAAATCGGGATGCGCGCCCGCCTCAAGTAAATGCGCTTCAGCGCTTTCCACTGCCGGTGATATGGCTGTTACCTTGCCGCCCGACAGAACCGCGCGCGCCGCAAGATAAGCAAAACTCACTTTGCCGACACCTTTTGGGCCGCTCAGCAACCAAGCATGCGGCATACGCGGGCCATTCAATGCGTTCAAAAAACTTTCCTGCTGAAGGTCATGCCCTACCAGTGCGCGGGTCAGCCGCGGCGGGCTGTCGCCGTCGATATCGGGCAGTTCTTCAAGCGTTTCAGCAGAGCTCATGGGCGTCAGTTTAGGCCGAAGGCCGAAGCGCGGCTAGAGCTTAAAACGGCTTTGCATGACATCTTCAATCTGCTGCCATACCGCGTCAAAACTATGCTCGGCGTCAATCACCACAATCCGCTTCGGGTCTTCCGCCGCCAGCGCCAAAAAACCGTCGCGCACATCACGATGGAAGCTCGCATCTTTCTTTTCGAACCGCGCCGCGCCGCCGCGCGTTTCAGCGCGCTGCAGACCGGCATCCTCGCGCAGGTCGAGCAGGAAGGTGAGATCGGGCATAGTCTTTCCGACCGCCATTTGTTGCATGGCCCGCACCATATCGAGCCCCAGCCCACCGGCAATGCCCTGATAGGTCAGCGTGCTGTCAACAAAGCGGTCGCAAATCACCCATTTACCGGCTTCCAATGCCGGCTCGATAAGACGATTGACGTGCTCAACACGCGCCGCCGTCATCATCAGTAATTCCGAATAAGGGGCCCAACGCTCGGGGTCGCCCTGCACCAGCAGGTCGCGCAACTCCTCGCCTTGTTTGGTGCCACCCGGTTCGCGAGTCTCAACGACATCGAGGCCTTTGCTGCGCAAATAGCCCGCCAATCGCACCGCCTGAGTAGACTTGCCGCCGCCCTCGCCGCCTTCAAAGCTGATAAATTTTCCACGCATGTCAATCACCTACCGTGAGATAAATCAAACTGTCAACGGCGCGAACCAAAATATTACCTTTGCCGACCGCCTCGGCCGCCACCAAATCGACTTCCTGCGGCGCCAGCCCCGGCAGGGTGACGCGCAATTTGCCAAGTCGGTCGCCGACTTTAATCGGTGCCAGAACCGGTTTGTCAAAAGTCACCGTCGCCACCATTTTGCGTCGCCCGCTGCGCGGCGTCACAATGTCAAAGCGCTGGTCGGTGGTAACACGCACCGTCGCCTCATCGCCGTGCCAGACCGGCAATTCGGTGACCGACTGCCCCGCCTCGACCAGCAAGTCTCGGCTGAAATTGCGGAAACCGAAAGTCATCAGCTTGCGCGCCTCGCGCGCCCGCTCGAGTTTTGAGTTGAGGCCGTTAATCACCAAAATAAGCCGCCGCCCGCTTTGCTCGGCCGAAGCAACCAGCCCATAACCCGATTCCTGCGTGTGGCCGGTCTTCAGCCCATCAGCCCCAATATTGGCGTAGAGCAACGGATTGCGATTGGTCTGGCGAATATTGTTCCAGGTGAAATCGCGTTCAGCGAAAATGCGATAATATTCGCCGTGATTATTAATCAACTCGCGCGCCAGCGTGGCAAGGTCGCGCGCCGTGGTTTTGTGGTCGGGATCTGGCAGACCGGTGGCGTTCATGAAAGTCGAGCGCATCATGCCAAGCTCGCGGGCCCGCTCGGTCATCATCTGGGCAAAAGCCGTTTCGCTGCCGGCCAGCCCTTCGGCCAGCGCAATGCAGGCATCATTTCCGGACTGGATGATAACGCCGCGCAACAAGTCGAGGACGGGGACGCGCGAGCGCGCTTTCAAGAACATGGTCGAGCCGCCAGAAGCGGCACCGCCGCGCCGCCACGCATCATCGCTGACAAAAAACGCCTCATCGGCCGTCACCGAGCCGGCCTCAAGCGCTTCAAACGCCATCAGCACGGTCATCAGCTTGCTCATGCTTGCCGGGCTCATGCGTGCATCGGCGTTTTTCTCAAACAAAGCGACGCCGGTTTCCGCATCGATGAGCAGCGCATAGGCGGCTTTGGTTTCAATGGCCTTTGCGGAAAGTGGAAGCAGCAAAAACGCCAATACGAAAATCGATTGCATCAACCTCATTTGTGTTCCCCTATTGCTCGATAATCACAGCGTCGGTGTGACCGGCCGCGACCAGTCGCTCCAGCGTTGAGCGCGCATCAGCACGAATATTAGCCCCGCCCATTTTTACCCGATACAAAGTTGCGCCGCCCATTTTCACCTCGACGATTTTGATCGGCGCGAAATCTTTAAGCCGCGCCTGCAACGCTTCGGCGTTTTCACGCGTTGAGAAGACCCCCACCTGAACGGCGTAGCGCTTCTCCTCGACATTGGGCACCGGCTTGGCAATGCGCCTGCCGTCGGTTGTCCGCACAACGACCGGCTGCACCGGCGCGGCAATGACTTTGCGGTCTTCTTTCGGCGTCACCGGTTTTTCGGCGATAAAACGGTCCGGCTCCTTGCGCCTTATTAGCCGACCCGAGCTGTCATAAAGCGGCGCGCGGCCAAGATATTGCACTCGCACTTTAGCGGTGCCTTGGTCTTTAAAGCCCAACACATCTGCAGCGCGCCGCGACATATCAATCTCGCGATTTTTAGCGAACGGCCCGCGGTCATTAATCCGCACCACCACTGTGCGCCCGTTTTCCAGATTGGTAACTTTGGCGCGCACCGGCATGGGCAGTGTCGGGTGCGCCGCGGTCAGCAAATCCATATCGAAAATCTCGCCATTGGCGGTGCGGCGGCCGTGGAATTTCGGCCCATACCAAGAGGCGATACCGGTGCTGTCATAGCTGGTATTTTCCATCGGATAATACCACTCGCCCTCGATTTCATAAGGCGTGCCAATTTTGTAAATCCCACCGGCGGCGACCTGGCGTCCCTGCGCCTCATCACCGCGCCGCTCAGAAACCGACGCGCAAGCCGCGAGCAGAAAAATCAGCGCCGCGACAAGCGGCATTCTGAGCGCCACACGCCAAGCGCGGTCTTGGGGCTGGATTGTTATCATAGTGCTGAGTACTGAAATAATCATCGGCCTGAATATAAAGGATTCGGGGTCGCTGAAGAAGCGAGCAAGCCGCCCTGCGGCCCGATTTGTCGGCTTGAAATTATCGGTCAATCAAGTTAAGTCAGCAGGGCTGACACACAGGTCGCGTGAGCTTCTCGCCTGCCCCAATTGGGATGGCTGATGCCTCACATCTCAAGCGGAGGGGTGGCTGAGTGGTTGAAAGCGGCGGTCTTGAAAACCGTTGAGCGTTTGCGCGTTCCGGGGGTTCGAATCCCTCCCCCTCCGCCACGCTATAAGGGCGCGGTCGCATCAGCGATCCCCGCCCGCTTTGCGCAAGCGAGGAGGCCTTGCGAAGTAAGGCCGCCGAGACGCGCTATAAGCCCCTGCTAGCCTGAAAGGATAGCAGGGGCTTTTTAGCGTTTCAGTTTTAGTCTTTTTGGATAGCTCGAAAAGCGGCGCGCGCGCCGATAAACAGCACGACGGGGCCGATAATGACGCTGGGCAGGCCCGGCAGAAAGCCGATAACGCTCAGCCAGTCGGCTTGTCCGAACACATTATCGCCTATGCTGAGCGCCCGATTGTCCGACCGATTGCCGATCCAGTAAAACGCCGTGAATGTCCAGGCGCAATAAATCAGCCCCCAGGTGAAAAGCGCCGTCATCCGCTGTGTCAGCTCCAGCTTCGGCAGCACCAAGGCGACCAGCACCGTCAGCATGCCATTGGTGAGGCCGCCCGTATGCGCGCGCACCCAGCCTTCCGTGGTGCCGTAAACGCCGAATTCCAAAAACGTGCCGGGCCAATATTCGAGACCGCCGAGCATGTTGAACATCAGCATAAAGCCGGCCAGCATGCCGACCAGCGCGACCAGAAAGCCATGCGCAATCATGATTTTTTGATATCTATCCATAATGCCCCCCCCAGACAAGATGATTGAGATTGAAACCTATTCGGCCGCTTGAGCGACCTCGAAAGACGGCGCATCAGCGACCGCTTGAAACGGCACCGGCATATCCGGATGCGCTGTGTCGATGAGCGGAATTTTCTGGCCGGCGGGCAGGCTTTCATACCCTTTCACCCATTGGCGCATATAGGTCGGGTCAACCTCGTCGCGCGCATCGTGCCAAGGCAATAGCGCGCGCAGCAAAAACGGCCCGACGTGATAAATCATCGACGCCATTTCGCGGGTCAGCTCCAGCCACGTCGAAGGCTTATGCAGCACGCCGTCTTTTTTAAGCGCTACGATCATGGCGCGCAAGCCATGGCCGACAACATGAAAAGAGCCGTGAAACACACCCAGAAAACGCGGCAGATAACGGCCCGAATAAGCCATATAACAATCCAGCGCGACGGTTTTGTGCTCGGTCTCTTCGATCATATGAACAATCCAGAACGAGGCAATATGCGGATTGGAATTCTTGAAAAGCTGCAAACGCTTTTTGATGAGCCAGCGCGTGAAGCCATTGGTCATGGTCTCAAAACCGGCCGAATAAGCCAGCCGCTTTTCGAGACTGGCTTGCGCCAGCTTCTTCCACGAGCGATCCATATAGGCCTCAACCGCTTCAAATTCGGGGTAGCCATTGGCCGTCAGCACGTCATTTAGGCGGCGGTGGCACTTATAGTGCTGGCTCTCCTGCCCGCAAAAAGCGCGAATATCATCGCGCAATTCCTCGCTCTCGACATGCTTGGCCGTCTCGCGGCCGGTCTTGACCAGAAACGGCTCGAGATGCGGCATGGTCAGCGACAGGCCGTTAAACATGTGGCTGCGCACGCGCTTACCGGGAATCCACACCGGGTCTAAGTCATCGGGAAAATCGAAATTGAAATCGCGAATGACGATTTCCTCGACCGCTTTCGGCTTATAACTATACACGTCATGTCCCCTTCGGTAGGGCGGAAAGCGCACTATTCCTCGCTTCGCTCGTTAAGTTCTGTTACCGACCCCATTGGCTGGTTGAGTGATTCCTAAGACTGACAGCTTGGTCAACAAACGTCAAGCGACAGCGTTGGTGGTGGCGACTTAACCCCTACAGCTCAAACGGACGCCGGTGACGCTTTATATAACCGCCCCAACGGATTTTCTCCGCCGGAATGAGCTTCTGCGCTTTGCGCCAGATGCGGTCATAATTATACCACGGCACATTGGGGTAAAGATGGTGCATGAGGTGTTGCGACTGACCGAACATGAAATAGCGTTGCCACCACTGCGAATGAACATCCTGCATCCAGGTTGCGCCAATCGGGTCGTGGCGTTGCTCGTGCCCCTCTTGGTGTTGGATGGAAGCGAACAGATGTACCACGATGATGCGGCCCAAAAGAACCGGCAGCACAAACGCCATGGTGAATTCAAACGCATAGGGCGATGCGAAACCGACGACAATCAAGCTAACATAGAAAGCCAGCCCGAGCATAAAGCGTGCGCGCTCGGCGGTCGGACGCTCGGTCCAGTTGGCGAAATAAAACCGCGTCCACAGCGCATCGAGAAATGCCGCGCCTATATAGCGTGACAACAAATTAGAGCTGTTGAATTTGATATCCGGGTCATCAACTTGGCCGGCGCGCGCGTGATGGGTGATGTGCAAATAGCGATATAGCGCCGAGCTGAAGCCGGGCAGCAATAATTGCGCGCTGAAAGTGCCGATGGCATCATTCAGCCAGCCTATATTTGACACATTGCGATGCACCGCCTCGTGCAGCGGTGTAAAGCTCCAGAAAATAAAAAAAGCCGCAACCGGAATGGTGATGAGAGGCGACACCAAACCCATGAGATAGGCATAAGTGATAAGCGCATAGCCACCTATCGACCACAGCAATACCCCAATCGTCGGCCACGCCATGCGCGGCGCACCGAACGCATCCGCCAATTCGGGCGTTTGCCTGATTTGCTTGATTATCTCGCGCTGCTGTTTGGCTTCCATATCGATACCTCCTGCGAATATCTTGTTGAAACGAAAACACCGCAGTCACGCAGCGTCAAGATGTTTCTTAAGGTTGGGCTGCCCTATAATGCCCTGCCCTCACGGCCTATTTGCCGCCTATTTGCCGCCTATTTACCGTTCACATGCTCGACATAAATCGGCGACGACCAGGCGCGCTCTTCCACCTCGGCGAGGCAATCATCATCGCGCACCGTGCGGGTGTCGCCGTAGCAAATATTCACCTCGATGCAATTGCCCTCATCGTCATAAGTGCAGCGCAGATTATCGGCGTTGATTTTCTGCGACGGCTCTTGAATGGCGCGCACATAATAAGTCGCCATGCGGTTGCTGCCCGCAAATTCGGGGTCGGAGAAGCTGGCCTGACAGCCATTACCATTGTCGTTACACGCAATCACTTTCCACGGATCGTCGATGAGCTTTTCGACGCTCTCCCCCTCGGTCACTTGCGGGCGGATACGCACCACCTCAAAGCGAGTGATTTTCATGCGCGCGCCCGACGGGTTGAAACATTCATTGGCGCATAGTTTTTGAATGCGCTCTTCGCCCAAGGCGTTCACCACATCATCAGGGCAGCCCGGTTTTTGCTTATGCGCGCCGACCGCTTTCACCTCAAAAATCGGCGAGCGCGATTGCTTGGTGGTGCTGCCCATCGGCACGCCGTCTTTGGTGTTGAACCATAAAAGAATGCGCGCGCCGCTGGTGCCGTAGGTCTCTTTGCTTTTAATGGCGGCGAAAATCTGCTCGCGCGTGCGCCCTTCCGAATGCACCGCCGCCAGACCGCCGGTCGTCCAGAAGCTCGCCTGCCGCTCCAATTCAGTAGCCCCGAAACCGCGCTCCAGCACTTCATTAATGCCTAGCTCAACCGGCATGCTGGATTTCGCATCTTTCGGATAAATCCGGTCGACCCAGCCATCGCGCACTTGCACCGCCTCGGTGGTGCGAAGCCGGTCAACATTCTTAAAGCCGGTGCCCGGCCGCGCGCGGTGATTATCGCTGGAGGCAATCACCCCCCAATCGAAACGGGTCGGGTTTTTCGGGTCGTCAAAATTTCGAATGGCCATGGCGTATTGCACGCTATTGCCCGGGCGATAACCAAAGCTTGGCAGGAAACAATCGCGGCACTGACCGGCATCGAGCCAGTCTTCAATCGGCGTGCCCGGCACCACCAAATGCGCCGCCACACTGCGCGCCGCCGCTATGCCGCGGGTCTTCTCGGCGCGCGCCTCGCATGCGGCTTCGCCCTCGCCTTCGGCCAGACACCGCTCCTTGATAATCTCACCAGCGCGCCAGCACATGGGCAGATAATTGGGCGACGGCGCCGGACATTCGCCCATCAGCGTGTCCATATCGGCCCCCAGCGACGCGCGGAAAGGACGATATTCCTCGGAATTGCCGTGCCCTGACATAATCTCGACAATCTCCATTTTGTCGGGTCGGTTTTCGGCTTTCAAATGCTTGTCAAACGTCACGCCGGTCGGGGTGTAAAAACCCCAAGCCGTGCCGTGCGGGATAATGAGCGGGTCGAGATTTTGTTCGGTCAAACTGTCAACCAGCGCGCCTGGTGTTTCGGCGATCTCAAAACAATCAGCGGGCAGCTTATTGGCCGGCGTATTGGGGTCGCATAAATCGACATCGGCGGCCTCCTGCAAGAAGCCGCGCACATCGAAATAGTTTTGGCGGTTTTCAAAATCGGCAAAAGCCAGCCCTAACGGAACCAAATCCTTGCCATTGGTACGCAGCGTTTGCACCGCCACGCCGCCCGAAGCGATGGGGCGCTTGGCCAAGTCGGCATCGTCAAGGCCTTCAAAAATCACATTCTTATGGCCGAAATGCGCATCCGGCGTCTGGCCGACTTGCGTCCATTCGAAGCCGACAAAACTCACCATATCGGGGCTGTCGCCATTATTGGACACGGCGTTGCAGGCGCGAATGCTCTGCTTGGTTTGCGCCCAGCGTTTCGGCGTCGCCACTTCGGCGTGGTCGGTAATCGACCAGAAATCGAGCGCCGAGCAATGGCGCGCATAATCGCAAGCATCGGCCAGCGGGTGCGCGCCCTCGCCGCCATAAATCGGCAGCGACCATAAAAACGCATCGGTCGAGAAGGTCGTATGCACGTGCAAATCGCCGAACAGGATTTGCTTTTCGGGCGGCTCGCTAAGGGCCGTTGCCACGGCGGCAAATTCGGCTTGGCGGGCTTCCACCAAAATATCGCTGCGCGCCGTTTCGGAAATTTCGCCAATGCCGCGCGGCTGGCCCAGCCAGTCATCATAGGCAGCGTAAACATAAAGGCCAACGACCGTGACGAATGAGATAATAAGACTGAATATCGTTTTTCTTGTTGAGGTCATGGCTCTCTCCCTTGGTCGCCACAAAGCTGAGTATATGACACTATTTGTGCCAAAACCTAATCACTCTTTCAACAACAACTTGAAGGTTGTCGAGGCTTTCGACACCATTTCACCTTTATCATTATACAGGCTGGCTTCGGCATAGCAGACGCTTTTGCCCCGCCGCAGCACGTTTCCTGTGGCAATATACTTGCCGGGGTAACCGGCCTTCAAATAGCTGGTCTTTAATTCCAGCGTCACCTGCCCTTTATAGACATCCGTATCGAGCAGCGAGCGCGCCGCCACGCCGCACGCCGTGTCCAGCATGCTGGCATAAGCGCCGCCGTGCAAAATGCCCTGCATATTAACCCACTGCTCGCCCATGGTGAAATGCACTTCGCTTTCGCCATCCGCCATGCGGACGATGTCGCGCTGCATCAACTCACTCATGGCTGATGTCGTGGCCGACGGGTCAAACCCGCGAATGGGGCTCATAGCGATTTGGCTCCGATAATCTCATGCTCGGAAAGGCGCTGCATATAGGCGTTGAGGTTTTTCAATTCCGGGTCAATCGGCAGGCTGACCTTGGCAATGAAAGACACCAGCGGATAGAAAATGCAATCGACGTAACGCAAAGCGTCGCCGCAAATGAAATCCTGACCCGCCATCCGGCCGTCGAGCCAGCGCATGCCATCCTCAGTATTGCGCTTCATCGGCGCGCCAATGGTCTCATCGATACGCATGCGCTCGCGGAAAAAATCAGCGCCCTCGCTGTTTCTGAAACCATACATGGCCGGCGCCAGCACCAGATAATCGACCTGCCGCATAAGCATGCGGGTATTCGCGCGCTCGGCCGCGTTATTGCCGACCAGCACCGGGTCGGGTTTCAGCTCCTCAAGATATTCGGCAATCGCCGCCACCTCGGCAATCACCTGCCCGTCCTCCAGCTCGATGCAAGGCAATTGCCCGGCCGGATTGGTTTTGGTGAACTCGGCACTGCGGTTTTCGCCACCGGTCAAATCGATAGTGACCATCTCCACCTCAATGTTTTTGATGGCGATAATATTGTGCAGCGCCCGCGGATTGGGCGCGCGCTCGGCCGTGTAAAACTTAATCATTTACCCCCCCTCGCCCGTGCTTATGACAGGCTCAGCATGTGTTCTTGTTCAAAAGCTTTCAGCTCGTCAAAGCGGCCATCGCGAATTTTTGCCGCCCAATTCGGGTCGGTGAGCAAAGCGCGACCGACGCCAACAAGGTCAAACTCGCCTTTTTCAAGGCGGTCGATAAGGCCGTCAATCGGTGCTGCTTCCGAGCTTTCGCCGCCCATGCCGGCAACAAATTCACCGGTCAAGCCCACCGAGCCGACAGTGATGGTCGGCAGGCCGGTTAGCTTTTTGGTCCAGCCGGCAAAGTTCAAATCCGAGCCTTCGAATTCCGGCTCCCAGAAACGCCGCGTCGAGCAGTCAAAGCAATCAATGCCCGCATCGACCATGGGCTGCAAAAAGGCGACCAGCTTGTCGGGGTCGGTAGCCATTTTATGGTCGAAATCCTGTTGCTTCCATTGCGACAGGCGGATGATGAGCGGGAAATCCTTGCCGACAGCAGCGCGCGCTTTTTCGATAATCTCGACTGCAAAAGCCGTGCGCTCCTCAAGCGCTCCACCATATTCATCGCCTCGAACATTGGTGCCTTCCCAAAAGAAAGTGTCGATAAGATAGCCATGCGCGCCGTGAAATTGCACGCCGTCAAAACCCGCCTCGCGCGCCGCCTCGGTGCCTTTGGCAAACGCATCTGCAATATCGGTGACATCTTGCTTGGTCATCGCCGCGCCGACTTGTTTGCCGGGATATTTAAGGCCTGAGGGCGATAGCGTGCTGGCTTCCGGATTGAGGCCGGTGCCGTCGCGGCGCATCGAGCCGGTGTGCCAAAGCTGCGGCATAATCAGACCGCCCGCATCGTGCACCTCATCGGCGACGCGCTTCCAACCGACCAGCGCTTCGGGTGTGTGGAAATCAGGAATATTCGGGTCCATGCTCGCCGAGGGGTGATCAATCGTTGTGCCCTCGGTGATAATCAGCCCCACCCCGCCTTCAGTGCGGCGGCGATAATAGGCCGCGACATCTTCTGTCGGATGGCCGCCGGGCGAATGGCTGCGCGTCATCGGCGCCATAACAATGCGGTTAGGAATTTCGAGACCGTTCAGGGTGAAGGGCGAAAACAGTGCGGGATATTGTGTCATTTTAAATGTCCAATCATTAAAGCTGGCAACAAATTTGCAGAGCGCTATCACAAAATCAAGCATTTGGTGCTATGGTGACAAGGATGAAACCAATTCGCGGAGCGCGGCATGATTGAAAGAAAAGCAAAATACCAAATCGGCGACGTCGTGAAGCATCGTTTTTTCGAGTTTCGCGGCGTCATATTCGACGTCGACCCGACCTTCTCAAATACTGAGGAATGGTGGCAATCGATACCGGCCGAGGTGCGACCGCGAAAAGACCAGCCGTTTTATCACCTACTGGCTGAAAACGAAGATTCTGAATATATCGCCTATGTGTCGGAGCAAAATCTGCTGCGCGACACCAGCGAGGAGCCAGTGCGGCACCCGCAGGTTGACGAAATCTTCGGCGATTTTGACGGCGCGCGATATGAAGTGCGGGTCAATAACACCCATTAGAATGGCGCGTGCTCATGTTTAAACCGTTGCTGCGCTTTCTCGGGCGGCTCATTATACGATATCTCGAAAAGCCGATACTCAATTATCGCTCGTATCAATTCATCCCGCTTTCCGAATTGGAAGCGTGTTTGCAACCCGGCGATGTGCTGCTGGTCGAGGGCAATCAGCGCGTCTCCTCGGCGATTAAATATCTAACGCAATCGACCTGGTCGCACGCCGCCTATTTTGTCGGCCGCGAGTCGGGCTTGCGCGACAAGCACGGCCACGCTGCCACATTGGTCGAAGCCGATTTGACCGAGGGGGTCATCGCCGTCTCGCTGACCAAATATCTGGGCTATAATACGCGCATCTGCCGCCCTGCCCTGATTGATGAGAATGATCGGCAGGCGGTTAGCGAATATATTATCGGTTCTATCGGCCATTCTTACGACATCCAAAACGTTATCGATCTGGCGCGCTATTTATTGCCGCAACCGCCCGTGCCGGTGCGCTGGCGACGGCGGATGATCGCGCTGGGCAGCGGTCAGCCGACGCAAGCGATTTGCTCTACCCTGATTGCGCGCGCTTTCCAAACCGTGCGCTATCCCATTTTGCCCAATGTTACCCGCGAAAATCAGCGCGAAATCATGCATATTCGGCATCACTCCTTGTTCACGCCGCGCGATTTCGATGTCTCGCCCTATTTCAGCATCGTCAAGCCGACCATCGAAAAGCGGCCGGATTATAAGAACTTCGAGTGGAACGTCGAACCGCCGCAAGAGGCAGAAAAGGCCGCCGAGACCGAACCCAATGCGTCGTGATCACAAACCATATTCCATGCGTCTGCTGGTTAATTTCTGCCGCCGTGTTTACACAAGCTGGCGCTTAAAGCCGCAATTCGCATCCGTCGGCAGCGGGCTTGAGGTTGTCGGCCCACACCGCCTGGAAATCTGGGGCGACGATATTCACCTCGGCGATAATGTTCATATTCAAACGGCGCGCGGGCAGATGTCGCGGCTCTGCGCATGGTCTTATGCGGCAGGGCCAAACGGCCCCGCCGGACGCGGGCGCATTGATATTGGCAGCCATACGCTGCTGACGCCGGGTCTGCAAATCGTCTCCGCCGACCATGTCACGATTGGCGATAATGTGATGATTGCCAGCCGCGTCTATATCTCAGACGCTGATTGGCACGAGATTTACGACCGTCTGGCCTCGCCCGGGCCGCGCGCACCCATTCATATCGGCGATAATGTGATGATTGCCAGCCGCGTCTATATCTCAGACGCTGATTGGCACGAGATTTACGACCGTCTGGCCTCGCCCGGGCCGCGCGCACCCATTCATATCGGCGACAATGTGTGGCTTGGCGAAGGCGTAAAGGTCTGCAAAGGTGTCTCTATCGGGGCCAATAGTGTTATCGGGGCCGGTTCGGTGGTCACCAAAGACATTGCAGCCAATGTCATCGCCGCCGGAAACCCCGCTAAAGAGGTCAGAAAGCTCGATACGGAGCACCCAATGGTGAAGCGCGAAACGATGTTTAAAGATATAAATACTTACAATAAAACAACGCGGTATCTTCATTACTTAAACCATAAGGATAATGGCTTCATCGGCTGGTTACGCCAGCTCATATGGCCATCTAAAAGAGGATAAGGCATGCGTCGATTGACCATTACCGCAGCACTCATTTTTGCGTCATTGACCATTGCCGCGCCGGTATGGGCACAACAGCACGCGCTGGTGATGCACGGCGCGCCGCAATTGCCACCGGATTTTCGGCATTATAATTATGCCAGCCCCAATGCCCCGCAGGGGCGCAGCCTGCGGCAAGCGCAAATCGGCAGTTTTGATAGCCTCAACCCGTTTTCCATTCGCGGCAATGCGGCCAAGAATATCCGCGAGCGGGTTTTCGAGAGCCTGCTCGACCGTCATTATGACGAGCCGTTCTCGCTTTACGGCTTACTGGCCGAAAGCGTTGTCGCCGCGCCGGACCGCAGCAGCGTCACCTTCACCATTCGCCAGCAAGCCACATTTGCCGATGGCGCGCCGATTACCGCCGCTGATGTCGCATTTTCATGGCAGCTATTGCGCGATAAAGGCCGCCCCAATCACCGTTATTATTACGACCAAGTGGCTACGCTGACGACACCCGACACGCACACCGTCACCTTCACCTTCAAACCGTCCTCGCCGGACAATCAATTCAATCGTGAATTGCCGCTGATTATCGGGCTGATGCCGATATTGCCGAAGCATATTTATGAGACGCGCGATATTCAGGCCGCCTCGCTTAACCTGCCCGTCGGCTCCGGCCCTTATGAGGTCGTCGAGGTGACGCCGGGGGCGCAAGTGAAGTTTGAAAAGCGCGCCGATTATTGGGCTGATGCCGAGACAAGCGGACTGCCCCATAATCGCGGGCGGCATAATTTTGCGACCATTTACGAGGATTATTACCGCGACGACGCCACCGCTTTCGAGGCTTTCAAAGCCGGTGACCTCG
>Ga0181597_10000149_pt1 | contig 71648 bp, 67 predicted proteins | sample 041ome_5_FD_148647 | JGI IMG/M metagenome (GOLD analysis project Ga0181597, IMG submission 148647) | Coastal salt marsh microbial communities from the Groves Creek Marsh, Skidaway Island, Georgia - 041403US metaG (spades assembly) | ecosystem: Environmental > Aquatic > Marine > Intertidal zone... | reverse complement strand
TCGCTTCGAGGTTCACGATGTCGTTCATCGCGGAACTGGCATCGGCTCCCGGTTGGAAAAAGACTTTAATCACGGCAGCGCCGGGAACAGTTCGCGATTCCTGATGCTCGATCTTTCCTGCCAAAGTCAATGCACGCTCAACCCGCGAAGTGACCGACTTTTCCATATCCATCGTTGGTAAACCGGGATACGAGAAGTAACTGACGACAACCGGTTCTTTGAAGTCGGGCAGAATATCGATCGTGATTCCGGGGATCACTGCCAACCCGAGCAAACAGGCCGCGATGGCACCCGCCAGAACAGCAAACGGATTTTTCAGTGAAAAGTTGATCAAACCCATGTGATTCTATTTCTTCTAGCGTCGGAAATCTCAATGTGCGAAAAGTGAGCAGAAGCATTAGTCTTTCAGGACAGATACTTTTTGATCGTTGCTGAAACGCTCGCGGTGTGCATCGATGACAGTTTGTCCTGTTTCGACACCCGAGAGAATTTCGATCACGTGACCGTCATCAAACCCGGTTTTGACATCTTGAACAGTCACGGAATTGTCCTTACTGAGAATATACACATAGGCATCACCCGCTTCCGTAAAGCGAACGGCCCGAGCGGGCAGTGCATGAGAGGCAACCTTGGTCGAGAGATTGATTGATGCCTGCCCAAACATACCGGGAAGTAATTTCCCTTCGGCATTCTCGATGTCGGTCTCAATCAACATCGTGCCGCTGTGTAAATCGAGACTTTGCGCCAATCGGGAGACTGATCCTTGAATCGCCGGTTCATCCTTGTAAAACGGGAAGGAGAGGGTCACTTGGTCGCCGCGATTGACTCTCACCGCATCATGCTCAGGAACGTGAATCTGAACGCGCACCTTATTGATTTGACTAATTACAAATAATGAGTGTCCGCTTTTGTTGGACTCCATATTTCGGACCAAGTCGCCGGGGTCGATGGAACGAGCCGTGACAACGCCCGCAAAGGGAGCTTTGAGAATGCCGTACTCGATCATCACGTTCAGTTCTTCGAGTTCGCTTTTGGCGATTTTGGTATCGGCTTCGGCCACTTTCAAATCGGCTTCGGCTGCTGTCTTTCGGGCTTTAGCCACGAGCACTTCTGCTTCAGCAGATTGAATCGAAGATCTGATCGATTCGAGAGCCGCGAGTTGCGAATCCCGCCTCTTGCGGACTTCATCGAGGACTCGGGGCGCGAGTGATTGTCGCTGGACCAGATCTTCCGTCCGCTTGAACTCGGCTTCTGCGGCAGCCAAAGAAGCCGCCACGCTCTTAAATTCTGTTTTGACCTGTGTGAGTTGAGCCTGTGAAGAAACGATGTTGGCTTGCGCCAGCTCGACACCGGCAGTCGCCTGACTTTCAAGAGCCTGATACCTCTTGATTTTGGAGTCCAGTTCCTCTTTTTGTTTGTCCATTTCGGGAATGGAGAGAGTCGCCAGCACTTCACCTGGTTTGACGGAATCCCCGATATCGACTTTCACTTGATCGACGTAACCGGAGACCCTGGCTTGGATCTTGGCTTGAAAAAAGGGATGCACGGTCGCCGGTTGAGTGGTTGTGTGTTCGAGTTTGACTTCTTCCACAGCGACAGTTTTGACCGGAACCAGTTTGTGTTGATCGGTTTCCGCACCCGACGTGGTGACCGCAGGTGTACAAGACGAGAGTGTGAAGCTAGAGAGAATCAGCAGTAACAATGCCACAGGTTTCATGGGTCGGCGACCTTTCAAGGCAGGCAATTCTGGAAGACTTTAAGGGTAACATCGGATGCGAGAGTTCACACCACACAGACTCACGAAATTGTGCTCCTGCTCCGCACAATTCAGGTAATAACGCCATCATCCCGACCGCCCGTTACAACCGGTCCATCCCGAAGAACTGTCGCCACCCTGCTGCCAAAGCCGCGAAATCGGCAGCATTCCTACGTCTGCTGCGAAGCGTCAACCGATATCATCCCAATGTCCGGTTTGGCCGGAATAACCGATCAGGGAAGGTCTCGCTATGCGACTGCATCAATCTGCGTTCATACCACTGTGTTTGATTCTTTCAGTCTCGGGCTGTCAATCGTCTCGAAACTGGTTGAGCGATCACGGCCCGCAAGAACCAGAACGAGCGATTGCGTATGAATCGATGGAGTTTCCTCGCCAGCATGTTCGCGAAGCCCACGACACGGGGCTCACTACAAAGCTGGTCACGCCCCAACAAATCCGACGAAAACAAAGCGACCTCTCTGTCGTCAAACATGAGACCAACACAAATCCCGCTCCCAAACTGGCGACATTGACCATTGATGGCCAAAAGTACCAGGTTCAACTGTTGCCCGAAGAGGAAGACGGCAAGATTCAACGAATCTCGGCTCGCGTTGGCAATAGCCCGACTCTCTTACCGCTGCCTGCTGCGGAAGAGCCGTACGATGATGCTGCCTCGGTCGAATTGGTGGATATCTCTTTTGCCGAACACGAACAGCGAGAACTCGATCTGGTGACAGCACTCGGATTGGTAGGCGGACAGCATCCCGTCATTGGATTTGCTCAATGGCGTGTGCAAGAAGCATACGCTCAACTCGATCAGGCTGAAGTCCTCTGGCTTCCTTCACTACAGGCCGGGTTCAGCTACCACCGCCACGATGGAAACTATCAAGCCAGTAACGGGCAGATCGTCGATGTGAACCGAAACTCATTTCAATCGGGGATGGGTGGAGGAGCCACAGGAGCCGGAACGACACCCCGACCTGGCGTGGTAGCTCAATTTCACATGGCCGATGCAATCTTCCAACCCGACATCGCTCAAAAGAACGCCTGGGCTCGTGGACATGCCGCCAATGCCGCTCAAAACAAACAGTTGCTCGATTCGGCACTCGCCTACATCGAACTCCTCGAAACCGAACAGGATCGTCGTATCCTTGAAGAATCGCGCAATCGCACTCAAGAGCTTTCCAAAATCACGAGTGACTTTGCAGCCTCGGGACAGGGACTGCAAGCAGATGCCGACCGGATGGCGACAGAACTCTCTCTACTGAACAGCCGACTTTCTGAAGTACATGAAAAGTCAGACATTGCTTCGGCTCGCTTGGCACAAGTCCTGAGCATCGATGCGGGACAGAAAATTGTCCCCCGCGATCCAATGGTTGTGCCGATTGAGTTGATCACCACAGAGTATGAAAAAGGGGCACTGATCAGCACCGGATTGTCGAACCGTCCCGAATTGAAAGAGGCACAGAATCTGGTCTCCGCAGCCTGCGATCAATACAAACGACAAAAGTATGCCCCGCTGGTCCCTAGTGTCTTGCTCGGCATGAGCGCGGGAGGCTTCGGCGGCGGAACAGGAAACGATCTGGATGACTTTAGTGGCCGCTACGATTTCGACGCATTGATGATGTGGGAAGTTCGCAATCTGGGACTGGGAGAGAAAGCCGCCCGCCGAGAAACTCAAGCCCGCATGGAGCAAGCAAAGTTTCAGAAGATTCGGTTACTCGATCAGGTTGCTGCGGAAGTGAACGAAGCCCATTCGCAGGTCACACACCGCCGAAATCGCATCTCGATCACTAAGGAAGCCATTGTCTCCGCGCAAAACTCTTATGAACGGAATGTCCGCCGTATTCGGGATGGTCAAGGCCTTCCCCTCGAAGCGTTGCAGTCACTTCGTGCTCTCGAAGACTCAAGCCGGGCGTACCTAAAAGCGGTCACAGAATACAATGAAGCCCAATTCCGACTTCAATGGGCACTCGGCTGGCCCGTGGTTGCTCCTGCAGTGCATTGATTGTTTGCAGTTTGAACAACAGGCATCGGGATTGACCGATACGTGCTCGGTTTTCTATAAATTCGCTCCCCAATTACCGAAGTGATCAGATCATGGAGCGATCGGAATGCGTAGCTATAAGAATGGGATTCTGTGCCTGACTGTTGCCTTGATGAGTCACTTCCTCTTTGTCTCAACATGGGCCGAATAGTCGCTTGCTCCGGCACAAATTCAAGCGGAATTGGATCGTCGTCAAAGTTTGCTCGATCAGTTCCTGAAAACGCAGAATCCAGCTGAACGTCTTCAAATTGCGGACGGTGTTCGTCAGAGCGAACAATTGCTCCTCAAACAAGAGATTCCCGACTGGTTGGAAAAACAATTGCTCGACGAGCACATCGGTTTGCTTTCGTGGTTGACCGATCAGACAGAGTTTAATGCTCCCGCTCAATACGTTCAGTTTCAGTCAGAACTGGTTGCCGCGCGAAAACGATTTCATCCTGAGAAAGACCACTGGGAAATCCTGATGGCAGAAGCGTTTCTCAAAGAAGCACGCGCCATTGCCTCACTCGAAAGCAATTCTCTCAATCAGTTAAAGCGTGCACGAGAACTCTATCAGGAGGGACAGACACAATTTGATGCCGGTGCTTTCGAGGCCGCCGAACCTCCACAAAGAGAGTGCATCCGCATTTATCTCGAAACTCTCGGGCGTGAGACCATCGGCACTGCATTGGCGATGCGAATTTATGGACGGACGTTAGTGGAACTCGAACGAGGTCGCGAAGCGGCATCCGTTCTTTACGAAGCGGCTCGCATTGGTCGCCAAACGGTTGGTCTCTTTCCTCTCGTGGTGGGTGCGTTGGGAGATTCAGCGTCCGGTTTTTATCTGGCCGGTCATCTCAAAGAAGCGACCAAGCTGCAAATGCAAGTGGTTCGAGATTCTGAGACTGTCTATGGACTGGAACACGAACAGTATGCGAACGCCATCAACAACCTGGCGTTGTACATGTCCGAAACAGGTGACCCTCGCGAAGCACTCAAATACGCAGATCAAGCCGGCAAGATCTATGCGAATCTGGAAGGACTCACAGCCGCCCAAGCGGACAACTCGAACTTGACCGGCATCGTGGCGATGGCAGCATCAGAATATGAAAAGGGGATGGCGTCTTTTATCAAAGCAGTGAAGTTAAAATCGGCAGCCTATGGTCCGAATGACCCCTCGGTCGCGATCGCCTTGGGAAATGCCGCTCAAGCCGCCCTGCTCCTCGGTCACACAGAGCAAGCGACCCGATTGATGAATCAATCGATGGCGATTGTTGACAACACGATGGGCCGAGATGATCCGCGTGCTGCTGATCATCTGGTCCAACTCGCAACGATACGACGAAAAGAAGGACGGAAAAAAGAAGCAGCCGTTCTGATCAGGCAAGCGTGCGACTTGATGGCACAAAACTTGGGAAAGGATCATCCCGAATACGCAAAAGCGTCTCTCGATTTGGCGGTGATCTATTTCGAAATTGGTCAACGTGCCAAAGCCGAAGAGACTTTGATTCATGCGGCAGAAGTCTTTGAACAAAAACTTGGGCCCGACTCGGCCTGGCTAGCACAAACGCTCTCTCACATTGCCGTTCTGCAATCCTACAACCCGAAAAAAGAATTCGTCAAACAGGTCATCAATATCGCCGGTAGTATTACTGTCGATGCGTTGGAAGAAAGTCATCCCGAGTACGCCGACTATCTGTATCGAGCGGCCACCGTCTATCAAAACATGGACGAACACGGCTTGGCGAAATCGACTCTGATGGAAGCCGTCCAACTGGCGCAAGACAAATATGGTGAAAAACATCCCGAATACGCGACGGCGATTTCGGCTCTTGGTGTCGTATTGCTAGAAACCGAAGAAAAAGATCGAGGTAAGGCACTCGTCGAACAAAGCGAACGTGTGCTGGCTGATTATCTGGGACGTGAACATCCCGAAGTGATTGAAGCGATGGTTGAAGTGGCTCGGGTGAAACGCTTGCTGGGTAATCCCCGGCAAGCGCTGGAAGAACTCGTCGATCTCGAAGCACTTGCGAAAAAGCAGTTAGGTAAAGATGGCCAACCTTACGCCAATGTGTTGGTGGAGATGGGGCGAGCTTATCTGTTAGACGGTGATCCCGAGGCCGCCCAGCAATCGTTGGTCAAAGCGGGCAACATTTTTGTCGAGCAGCTGGGAGAAGAAAGTCCCGATGTCAAAGAGGTCATCAGACTCATCCAACTTGCCCGAACCAACGATCCCCAGCAGATCAATGCAGAGATCATCCACCAACTAGAAAAACATGTTCCCGAGTATGCCGAATACAATCAAATCCGCACGGTCGCATCTCAAGAATTGACCGAAGCCAAGGAAAGGCAACTGCGAATCACGAAGATGATTCAGCGATTATCGGAAAATCAATGATCCAATCGCTGTTCGATCACGTATGCGATCTGATGCGACTGAATCGAATCGAGAAGAGACGCACCATGAAATGCCAAAACTGTGCCGCCAACATGACACTCATGGAGGAGAAGAACTATTTCTTCTGCAATTTCTGCGGAGGATTTCACTTTCCCGAGGAAAACTCTGAAGGTTTGGTCGTTCTTCAAGACGCAGTAGACCGATCTGTCTTGTCCTGTTGCAAGACAGGAATGTCGCTGGCATCGATTGCCGATCATCGCTTGCTGCATTGTACGAACTGTCGCGGAGTCTATGTTGCCAATACAACCTTCCGTCAGATTGTGGATGCGTTGCGTGCGGAATCCAATGGCCCGGGAACGCCTCGACCAATTGATCAGAAAGAGTACGAACGAGACGTCAATTGTCCCGCCTGCGAACGACGGATGGAAACACATCCGTATTATGGACCGGGTGCGGTTGTGATCGACAGTTGCTCAGCGTGCCATATGATCTGGCTCGACCACGGCGAACTGAAGATTGTCGTCGATGCGAGCAGTCAGAAACGTATTTAATACCTGTTGATTACTGCTGCTTGTCGAGGATTCCCATTTCCTGATCACCGACAACTTGCAACCGTTTGACTTCGATAATTTTCCATTCACCGGCCACCTTCTGCCAATTGACTCTCCAGCGAGTTGGTTGTCGTCCCACGTTGCCGTACCCTGTCACCGTGGTGGTCACGTTGGCCCGAAAGTGAGACTCGGCCAAAGTGTTTTCGGCTTTCGTTGTCACTTGCAGATCGGTGATCCGATAATCCTCGTCAATATCGACCATGGCGACTGCTGTTGTTGCGACTCCTTGCAGGAGCTTATTTTGTGGAGAAAAGTGAGCCACGACCGCCGGCAGATCATTCTGGTGGAACTCTTCGGCAAGCTCGTGGATTTGTCGCTCAATGATTTCGCCATCGGTCACGATTCGTTGTTCAATGACGTAAATCGCACCACAGGCAATTCCCAACAGAACGGCGACCGCCATCAACTTCATCTTTTGCTGAGCGATGGAAACGAACGCGAGAACGACTCCCAAACTGCCCAACAGAAAGATGGGCGTCAACGCATCTTCGCTAAACCACATGGGAAATTCTTTCTGTCAGACGGGTGTTGAGTGACTGAATGCCAGAACTGGCACAAGCATTGTAAGACCCAACGCTCAAAAGAACACACCTCAAACAGGTTTCTGCCATAGAAAGAATCACTTCAAGCACTTACGTCGAGACAATCTTCACTCGACGCTTGGGAGAAACTACATGGAACCAAAGCCGGAGCCGGTTGTCCGTTCGACAAATTCGATGATCTCTCCCGCGACATCGATATCTGTTGCCGCTTCTACGCCTTCGAGTCCCGGTGACGAATTCACCTCCATCACCAATGGACCACGTTGTGACGGCAACAGATCGACGCCGGCAATGTTCAGTCCCACAGCCTTTGTCGCTTGCAATGCCACTTTTTCCATTTCCGGGGTCAATTTGACCGACTCGGCAGTTCCCCCACGATGAAGGTTGGAACGATACTCTCCCGGCTCGCCTACTCGCTTCATGGCGGCAACCACTTTGTCGCCAACCACGAAACAACGAATGTCGGTCGCGTCGGCTTCTTTGATAAACTCCTGAACGAGAATATTCGCGTCCAACAACATGAAGGCTTCGATGACCGCTTCTGCCGCTTTACGGTTCTCGGCAAGGATCACACCGATCCCCTGTGTTCCTTCCAAGAGCTTGATCACCACCGGCGTTCCACCCACCTGTTCCAACAAGCCGGCAATATCTTTTGTGGAGTGAGCAAACCCGGTGACCGGCATATCGACTCCGTTACGTGACAGCATCTGCATTGAGCGCAATTTGTCACGAGAGTTGGTGATGGCCTGTGCCTTACTGGTGACAAAGGTTCCCATCATTTCAAACTGACGCACGACGGCGGCACCGTAAAATGTTTTGGACGCTCCAATGCGAGGAATCACCGCATCGAATTCATCCAACGTCCGCCCCATATAGCGAACTTTCGGATTGGAAGTGGAGATGTCCATCATACATCGCAGATAATCGATCACTTCCGGTTCGTGGCCTCGATCTTCTGCCGCCTCGACAAGTCGTCGTGTGGAGTAAAGATGTTCTCCTCGAGAGAGGATGGCAATTTCCATATTGATGACAGACTATCAGGTGGTGCGATTCTTGGAACTCTTTTTCCGAACGACTTTCTTCTTCGTTTTCTTGATCAGCTTTTTCTTGCCCGGTCGCTCACTCAACAGATAAGTCTTCCCAGGATCGACGAGGAACCGATTTTTCAGGCTCTGCCGCCCTAACAGCATCGGCATTCCCATGGTCTCACGATTAGCCAATGTCAGCTCAATTGCCCAAACCAGTCCACCGATGGAAGCATGTGTTAAAACAACCGGCCTGCGAGAATAATGGCCGTTCGAACTTTTGACACGTCGATATTCCAACAGTTCCGCATCGACCGTTTTGGAGCGAGGCATCTGGAGAGTGCCATATCGCACCACAAAACGAACCATCTGCAGGCCATTCTCAAAGAAAACTTTTTCGACTTCCCCGTGAATGGCGGACGTCGTCGCTCCGGTATCAATTTTGACATGAACGTCTTTGATCCCCAAATCGGGTAAATCAACACGCTCTTTCCAACCGATGACAGGTAAATCAAGCCTTGATTTTTTTTTCTTCAATTGTCTTCTCACTTTACGAGAATATCGAAAGTCCTCGACAAATTCGGTGATGAAAGTATAGCGGAAACAGGTCTCGACCGTACACATCCAAGAGCTTTCCAGACCTCTTCTTCACAAAACTCGCATTGATTCTCCCATCATTTTCACCTATTTCTGAATAGACAAAACAAACATACATCCAGAGGGATCACCACCATGTCTGACCATTGGAACCGACGCCAACTCCTGCAATCTGCCGGACTGCTTTCTATTCTTCCCGCGTCTTCTCTCCTCACCAACCAGTCTGCCTGGGGACAAATCAGCGATCGCCTCAAGACACTCTCGACCGATGTCCCCAACGCCGAACCGCACGTCGATCAACTCATCAAAAGCTGGATCACTCCTGCCGAACAATTTTATATTCGTTCGCATGCACCGGCTCCCAAAGTTGATCCGAAATCATTCAAGCTGGTGGTCGAAGGACTCGTCGAAAAGCCACTTTCCATTTCCTATGCCGACCTGTTCGATCAATTTCCCAAAGTTGACATGACCAGTACGCTGACATGTGCGGGTAACCGACGCACCGAATTGATGGCAATGAAGCCGATCAAAGGTGTTCCGTGGGGACCGGCGGCCATCGGGAATGCCGAGTGGAGCGGCATACGACTTTCGGATGTCTTGAAAAAAGCCGGCGTCAAAGCGAACGCCCAGCATGTCTGGTTTGAAGGACTCGATGAGATTCAACGCGATGATGGCGTCATTCCGTTTGGTGCTTCGATCCCGTTACAAAAAGCATTCGCCGACTCACCCACGTATCCGGGAGCCATGCTGTGCAATCAAATGAACGGCGAAGATCTCAGCCCTGACCACGGATATCCATTGCGAACCATCGTGCCGGGATTTATTGGGGCGCGGAGTGTCAAGTGGTTGGGACGCATCACCGTGAGCGATCGACCATCGTCGAATCATTATTTGGCGAAAGCCTACAAAATGATTTACGACAACACCGATCAGGAATGGGCCGACGCGCGACCGATTTACGAATACGTATTGAATTCGGTCATCGCCAATCCGAAACCGGGAACCAAATTTGGTCCCGGCAATTACGCCGTCAAAGGTTATGCATTGCCTCCCGGTCGGAAAGGTGTCGTAATTCGTGCGGTGGAAATTTCGGTCGATAATGGTCGAACTTGGATGCCCACTCGACTCACCAGCGAACCTCAAAAGTATTGCTGGCAGTTGTGGGAATCACCGGTCATCACTCTCGAACCGCACCAATCAATCACGGTGCGAGCAACTGATAGCCAAGGCCATACGCAACCCCAATCGATCCCCTGGAATCACAAGGGGTATCTCATGAACCAATGGCACCAAGTGAAGCCGGGCGGTTAGTGGATTTGACTTTCAATTCCGTGAGCTTGCGCTGGCGGCTCAAATGAGACGGTCAACATCCTGCTTGAGCCGCGTGCGACATCGGGCGTCATCTGATCACGCCGCATCGCGGTCGATGCGGCGAATCGTCTCACGAGCCATCCGGTCGAACGCTTTTGCTCGCTCGTCTTCCGTTTGAGCGTATAACAAGCGAAACAACATCTCCTGAGTGGAACTGAACTCGACGCCGCGTCGATCCATGGCTGTCCGCGCGATGTCGAACATTTTTTCCAACGGCCAACCTTCGAGCAATCCCCCCTGCCAATAACGGGAGAAACTGGGAACATGTCGAGGAATCACATCACCGTCGGGTAACACCATCGCCATCACGCCGACCGCACTGCCTGTATCAAACAGACTGTTGACGGCTGTCTTGGTGTGATCTCCAATAAAGCTGCCGACTTTTTTCCGGTTTGTCTCCACCAGATCACCCGCCAATGGAACACGCACATCGGAGTAATCGAACTTAAGATCGCTGGTTCCTGATTGAGCACCGATATTGACCCACGGGCAAATGTAACTGTGTCCGAGAAAGCCGGCATGATATTTGTTGGCATAACCGTGGACGATGGAATTTTCAATTTCACCACCGACGCGACAGACCGGGCCGATGGTACTGCCTGCCGTAATTTGTCCTCGGAAGACGTGCGTCTCGCGTCCGATGTGGCAGGGCCCTTCCAATCGAGTAAACGATTTTATGCGGGCCCCTTCTTCGATGGTAACCGGTCCCGAACGAGTATCGATCACCACAAACGGCTCGACATCGGCCAAAGGTGAAATCGACAACTGTTTTTCGGAACCGAGAATTTCGACGCCGCGTCGTGAGAAGCGTTGCGAGTGAAATGATCCTAATGGAAAATCTTCGACAAGTTGTCGCGAGTTCCGATCCACCAGATCCCATGGTCGTTCGAGCAACTGGCCTCCCGTGTCCACCCGTCTTCGGGTTTCGGCAATCTGTCGGAGACGCGCTCTCAACTCTGCAGGTTCAGACTGGCTCCATTCTCCTTCGTTCAGCCAGACCGCGACTGGTTCGTCTTCGACCCAGGCGGCTTGATCGGGCTGACAGGGTATCTCGGTGAGAGTGCCCTGAATCCAGCGACCGTTCAGCAGAAGAACTTCCCCCTGATTCAGCCAGCTCTCATCATTCAATCGTGCATCGGGTTCAGATTCTCGATAAACGGCGGCCAGATGAGGTCGAATGATGCCCCCCCACTCGGTCAATTCCCAAGCTCTCTGGAGCCGTTCGCGCAGAGAATATCGACCACAGACCAGTTCAAAAACCGGACGTGCCAACGCCAGCGGATAAAACTGATCCGCCGTTTCGTCTTCCCAGAAACAAACTCGCATCGATGTCAGATTTTCAAAAAACGAAGTGGAGAAGCGCAAATACGGCGGAGTTGTAGCTGAGAGAAGCGGGAATTAACAGATCATTCAGAGGCGGAAATCGAGGAATTCTTGATGAAGAATCGGCCACATCTCCTGATCTTGGGGCAGTTTATATATATTCCGAATCCCCAGAGAGTGCCGGGAGAGTCCCCCGGTCGCTTGAGAGTTCTGGACGGCTCCGATAAAATCGAACCCTCACATTACAAAGAAATTTCTGCGGTTGGCGTACGCTCGTGATTCGCCATCCTTTCTGATCGATCTACATGGTCTCGATCACACGTATCGGTTTCAACAAAAGAGGAGTGCCCCTGTGGCTGTTAAAGTAGGTATCAACGGTTTTGGACGTATTGGACGTATTACATTCCGCGCTCTGGCAGCACAGCCGGACAAGTTTGACGTGGTTGCCATCAACGACCTCGGCTCACCGGAAGCGCTCTCCCTCTTGCTGAAATACGACAGTATTCAGGGAAAATTCCCGGGAACAGTCGAAGCAGCGGAAGATGGCTTGATCGTCAACGGCAAGCACATCAAAGTGATCGCCGAACGCGATCCCAGCAAATTGCCTTGGGGCGAGTTGGGCGTTGAAGTGGCTCTTGAATCGACGGGCTTCTTCACAAACCGCGCTTCGGAAGGCAAACCGGGTTACGACAGTCATCTGGCTGCCGGTGCCAAGAAAGTGATCATCTCGGCTCCCGCCAAAGATGCTCCCGACTTGATGGTCGTTCAAGGTGTCAACGACGATCAACTGACTTCGGAACACTTGTGTGTTTCTAACGCCAGTTGCACAACCAACTGTCTCGCACCGATGGTGAAAATCCTCGACCGCGAGTTCGGTTTGGAAAGCGGTCTGATGACGACCGTTCACGCTTACACGAACGATCAACGCGTTTCGGACCAGTTCCACGCCGATCCTTATCGTGCTCGTGCTGCTGCCGTCAACATTATCCCGACAACAACCGGTGCCGCCAAAGCAGTCGGCAAAGTATTGCCTGCTGTTGATGGAAAATTGACGGGTCTCTCTTTGCGAGTTCCTGTTCCTGCCGGTAGTGTGACCGACCTCGTCGCCACGTTCACAAAAGACGTGTCTGTCGAAGCTGTCAACGCTGCGATGAAGGCTGCCAGCGAAGGTGAGCTGAAAGGGATTATGGAGTACAACACCGATCCTATCGTCTCATCGGACATCGTCGGTAACACTCACAGTTGCATTTTCGATTCCTGCTGGACAACCACCATGGGACCGAAGATGCTGAAAGTTCTCGGCTGGTACGACAACGAAACCGGTTACTCCAACCGAACTGCCGACCTGATCTACAAAATCGCTCAACTGTAATGCTTAATGAGCCGCTGGCGCGAGCCAGCCAGGCTAAAAACAAGAACGCCGGTCTCAATTTGAGATCGGCGTTTTTTTGTGGTTTGAGGGGACCACGAATCATGCGAATCTGACGAATGGAGATCCGCATTTGCGATATTTTGCTTCCTGTTTTCCTGCCTTCCTGATTTAATTCAGTCTGATCATCTGGAAATCGACCATGTCGTCCGTTGGGAAAAGTGGAAACTTCACCTCTCTGCGGAAGAGGATTCCCGCTGGAAACTTTATAGCCTTGCGGAAGATTCGATTGTGATTCACGACCCCCTGCTCTTCGATTTGGAAGCAGATCTTTCCGAGACGACGAATCTCGCTGAGAAACACCCCAATGTCGTTGCGGAAATGCTGCGTCTGGCCGAGTGGGCTCGGGAAGATATCGGCGATGAGGACCGCATCGGCAAGAACGCCCGGTTTTACGATCCACAACCCAAGCGGCCGGATATCATAACCGTAAAGTAAACTTACTGATCACACACACAATTTTTGCTCCATAGAGGACCTCGGAAAGCAGTCGATGAACTGCAACCAAGGTATTTTTGATGGAAGATTCTACAGAACAACAACCCCCTACTCCTCAACCGACCCAAACTCCGTTTAATGCCGTGTCTCTGGCGATGATCCTCTCCATCGCGGGCTTCGGCTACTGGGGCTATCACTCTGAACTGTTCCCTGACGGCTGGGGTCAATTTCTCGGCGTCATTGTTGGATTCTTTGTCGCCATCCTCGCCACTCCCATCGTTTTTCTGGCACTCATGCTCTTGATCCATTGCGTGATCAGGCTCGAAGATTAATTCAAATCCGAGGAATGACGAAGTCTCTATTCTTTATGATTCCTCCCACCTAAACCCATCCTGGCTTTATTTCACCGAACTTTTCATGACAGGTTGTGTCCCTGCATCAACCAAGCGTTCAATGAGAAACCCCAATGATTCCATATTGTCAAATTCGTGCTCGCTACGACCGGGACAGCATCACCGTATATCAGGCCTACAGTGATGCCATCGCGCAACCCACATTGAAAGCCGGTCGATTTGTCGAGCCTTTCTCCTGGAACCGCATGACGTAGATCAAGCCGTCTTTTCTGTGGCTGATGGCACGTAGCAACTGGGGGCAAAAGTCGGGGCAAGAAAACATTCTAGGCATTCGCATCAAACGAACTGGCTGGGAAGAGGCACTGTCGCAGGGAGTCCTCACCAGTTATATCAATCGCGTGCATCAACATCGGGACAACTGGCGCGAGCAGTTCGAGAACGCCAAAGTCCACGTACAATGGGATCCCGAGCGAACTCTTCATGGCAAGAAACTCGAACACCGATCTATTCAGGTGGGCATCGGTCGCGACTTGATCCGCTCGTTTACAGACGACTGGATTCTGGAGATCGAAGACCTGACACCTCTGAGTCGCAAGATCCGCAAATTGTATCTCGCCGGTGAGACTCGGCGTGCGAAAGAGCAACTGCCGTCTGAGAAAGCTTATCCTGTCCCCCATAACTTACAAAAATCGCTCGGAATGAGATGTTGAGCACCGGACGCCGGTCTCAATTTGAGATCGGCGTTTTTTTGTGGTTTGAGGGGACCACGAATCATGCGAATCTGACGAATGGAGATCCGCATGTACGATATTTTGCTTCCTGTTTTCCTGCCTTCCTGATCACGAAAAGGGACACATCGGTCCGCAAACAAATAGTTCGAAGTCGCCGCAAGCCCTTTTGTTGGCTACCTCATCCCCAAAGAGTCTTTCGAGGTCACACGCGATGGACTGTGTTGAGAAAAGAGGACTCACGCAAAGGCGCAGAGACGCAAAGGAAAAGAAATTTTGGGTAGCACCGCTTGCTCGTCAAACGGCGCGTTGCAAGCACAAGAGGCCACACTTCGGCCAGTAATATTTTTGGTCAATGCCCCAACGCATTGATTGTTGAGACCTCCTCATCCGGTCTTCGGCCACTTTCTCCTCCAAAGAAGGAGAAGGACGAGATCAACGCTTTCAATAACTCCAAATCGCAAGCTTTGTAGGCTGGGACTGGCCCCAGCTTTTCTCTTGCGCCAGCGACTCAAGAGAGTGTGTTGAACGCGTTTTTTTGAGCCGCTTCCGCAAGTTCCGCGGGGCATTTCTGGCTTCGGTTCACCGTTTTATTCTCCCATATTTGGATTTGATTGCCGGGTTCACAGATGAAGTTCTGTTTCCCAAGGCTCAAAAGGTGGTTGGACTTCGTAATCTTTATCGATGTATCGCCGGATGAATTGAGCGACCCTTTCTGCAGCGACTTCAGAGTTCAAACTATTCCCTTCATCGTCGAGTTGGATGACGTTGCTCCAAATCGCGAATGCCATCTCTAGGTTGCTGCCCCAAGTCAGGAATTCAGAATAGTCAAAGTCACCCAGTATGTCGTTACAGAGAGTTCCGTTTGCCAGGTAGAAGGCGAAGAACCTCAAGTCAGATCGGAAGCTTTCATTAAGTTTTGCCATTACTTACGTCCAAAGTATTGTTGCGGCCTCTTAGGGATCAGCACTTGTTGACGTAACATAAGTTATCGTGCTCCGCGACGAATCGCTAGACAAAACTCTCGTCCACTAGCTACTCCACTCCTCGAAACGCCCGCCACCAGTCCGTTTCCAACATGCCGTGCCAGTAGATGTCGTCGTCGAGGAGTTCAGTCTCTCGGGTGACGAATTGATCAAAGTTGGGAACTTGTTCCAGGCCTCCCCCACCGATGGGAGTGACCGCCTGATGTCCGCCGATCAGCTTGGGGGCGACAAAGACATGCAGCTCGTCGATCAGTTGATGATCGAAAAAGTCTCCCAGCAAACTGCCACCACCTTCGACGAGAAGATTTGTCATTCCTCGACGACCGAGTTCCTCTAATAATTGATCCAGATTCAAATGACGGAGTCGTTCATCAAGGTAGTCCAACGGGAGCAGTTCGGCTCCCATCGATTCATACATTTTTCCCCGTTGAGCAATCGCCTCCGGGGTCGTCGCGATGAGGAGCGGAACGTCTGCCGCTGTCTTTATCAATTGGCTGGAAGTGGAAAGAATCAAATCCCGGTCGAGAACAATGCGGGTCGCCGTTCGAGGACCACTCGGTCTTGCCGTGAGCATTGGGTCGTCGAGCTTCGCAGTCATGGAACCGACAAGAATGCCGTCCATCCGCCCGCGCAGTTCGTGAACTTTCTCGCGCGACTTTTCGTTCGAGATCCATTGCGAATGTCGGGCGCGAGAGGCGATTTTTCCGTCCAGGCTCATCGCCCACTTGGCATGAACGTACGGCTTGCCGGTGGTCATCAATTTGAAGAAGGGGGCCGCCAGGAGAGAGGCTTCTTCGGCCAATAGCCCTGTTTCCACCGTGATGCCGGCTGCTTGTAATTCATTCAGACCGCCGCCGTTCACATGCTCGGCGGGATCGGAGACAGCCACGACGACTCGTTTCAATCCGGCAGCAATGACGGCTTTGCTACACGCGGGAGTTTTCCCTTCATGACAACAAGGCTCTAACGTGACGAACATCGTTGCTCCGCGGGCCGCGTCTCCGGCTTGATTGAGAGCATCAACCTCGGCATGCGGCCCACCAAACTGGCGATGCCAACCTTCCCCGATGAGATTCAAATCGTCATCCACGATGACCGCACCGACGGGAGGATTCGGTTCAACGGAGCCAATCCCTTGACGAGCTAAGTCAATGGCTCGTTGCATGACTGCGGTTTCGTCAGAGAATTGGGTCATGGTTTTAGAAATTAGAAATTAGGGACTAGGGAAAATTATGCATCGAGCGCAAGGTCCCAAGGGATTTCAACCCTGCCGTCTGACAACGGCGGCTCGTTAACGGCTTGAGTTTCACCCGACAGACTCATCGGCTTTCCACTTTCTCGTTTCCGCTTTAGTTTATTCCTGTCCGGGAAGCCACAACTTTTTCTCACCACTGGATTCGGCCGGTTCCTCTCCGGTCAATAATCCACCCGACTCACCGGTCATTTGATCGGGTGTCACGATACCGACTTTCTCTTTGACCGGCAGATCATACGCTTCGGCGAGCATCGAGAGATGGTGCCTGAGTTCGGGAAGCTTCTTGCCGTACTTGTCCCAGAGTTCGTCAAACAAGGGAATCAATTCGGGGTCGTCGGGATCTTCGACCCGCAGTGTGAGGGCTCGCATCTTCCACTGAAGTTCGAGCTCGAAGGCGTTTTGTTGACCCTTCGACCACGTGAGCCCTTTTTCGAGCCAACTGAAAGCCAATTCTCGGTCGTATTTCTGGACAGCCAGATCGACGAGTGCGAGATAAACCTGGCTAAGATCAACACGTTTGCCGCATTCGGGACGTTCCAGAATTTCCTGCAACACTTCGTATAAAAATGCTCCGTGGTGCAGCATCATCGCCCGGTTTGTGACGTAGATCAATTGATCGTCGGCCAACGACTTCACATCGATTCGCTTAAGCTGCAAAGAGGTGAAGTGCGCAATCGGAGTCTCTTCATCGACACTGATTTTCTCAGGGACATCGAGTTTGAGAGATTCGCACAGACTCGCAAAGTCCAGTACAAACTGGTTACGGCTGCAATAGGCATCGAAGACATACGCGGCCGCTAACAAAGGAACCTGTTGATCGCCGGCTTTGGCCACTTCTTGAGGAGTCTTGTTGCCAAGACCAATTTGCTTGGTGTTTGGCCAGACTTCGTTGACCAGGTTCTCCCACTGGCGCTGTTCGAGTTTCCGACGAACGATGACCGGGGTATCGGGAGGATTATGCCAACGCCAGAACAGAGCAAATTCTTCTGTCGCGACCGATTCTTCAAAACCGGATTCGGTATCGGAATCTTCTGAGACTAATGTGTCACCCAGCAAGCCCCGTAATACATCGAAAGATTCCTTTAATTCTGTGCTCGGGAATCCCGTGACATAAGCCCGGCTGGGGAGTTCTTCGACATCGGAACGATCGTAAAACGCAATGTGTCCTACAATTCGGGGAACTTCGCTGAGGTCCGATTCGGCTGTCAGCACGACACTTTCGGGAGATCGGTCGAGAATCTGGAAAAACTCGGACGGTGCTCCCTGCGATTGTTTGTCCTCATCACTGAGTGGAACTTTCACAAACAAAGGCTGATCGGTGAGGTGACCCAATGCTTGCGAGACGGACGTCAGTTCGAGCTTGGTCGAGCCGACTTCCACACGATCTTCAGTTTGTTGCAGGTCGAGCAGTTGGGCCAGTGTTTCACACTCAACCGCTGTAAACGAATCGTCGGCCAATTGAGCCGCTTGATGCAGAGCTTCGGCTGCTCCTGTGTGATCGCCGTCCCAAGCCAGACAAAGACCGAGATTCTGGAACAAACCAGCATCTTCAGAATGAGCTTCGGTGAGTTCGCGATACTTTTTCGCTGCGGGACCGTAACAGCCAATCTCAATCAGACGTTTGGCTTTGTCGAGTGTCTTTTGATTGTCTTCGGCAACTTCCACTTCCACCAGTTCATGAACACTGCGAAGCTGATAAGGAATTTGATTGTCGCTGTCGAGTTCGTGCAGTTTGACGAAGACTTCTTGACGTTTCGCTTCGGTCACCGCTTTTAATGCGAAAACCAAATGCTGACGAGCGGCCATCAATTTCTGCATCGCGGCCATCTCCAGCGCGATACTGACGGCAAGATAGCCGACCATATCGGGGACAATGTTGATGCATTTTTGAAAGCAACGATGAATGGCCGAACGCGATTTTTCAAATCCATCGGTATTGTATGCGGCCATGGCATACAACATCAGTCCCTGGGGATGATCGGGATTGTTTTTGAGTAGCTCGCGAAGTTCGTCTTTTGCCTGAGACGGTTCGTTGAGGCCAATCAGGACCGAGGCGCGCGAAGTCGCCACCCACAAATTGTCGGGGTGCTTTTCATACAGTTCCGCCAGCTTTTTGCTGCACGCATTGATTTGTCCCGATTGCTGTAATCGAGAAACCTGATCCATCTCGTCTACGAGATTGGAACAACAGAATTTTAATTTTTTACCACTGCCGCAAGGACAGGGATCGTACGGATCCAGCGCCATGATCAACCTGATTCTTCAAAGTGTCGTCTGAGGGTTATTTCACCCGTGATTTATGAGAAATGATTGTAACTGGTTCCGCCCTTCAATCGAACGCCGCGAGCCAAAAAACCGCGAAACCATCGGAACATCGGCTCTGGATCTCCCCATCCCTTCCCCTCAGACAGGATTCTGCCACAATAGATTCCTCAGCGACCGTCATTCGGGCAGGAGACCCAAAAGTTCGCTTTCCCAAGGATAGACAGAGTGAATTCCCAGCCGCAACATACTTCCCCCGCATCGTTGGCTCCCGCCGATCTTGCCGCGGCTTACGATCCCATGATTCGCGGAACCATGCTGGGGCTGATATCGGCACTGGCTTATACCGGAGCGAACATTGCCCTTCGGGATCTCTCCGGCACGGATGGACTTGTCTGGGCGAGTTGGGTGTCGGCGGTGAAAGCGATCCCCTGCTTTTTGGTCTCTGTCCTTCTGGTATCGATGCGCTGGATGTCCGGCAAACAAGCATTTCCTCCGCGACATAAATTGTTGCCACTTCTCGCAGCGGCGACCATGATGCAATATGGTGGTAACGCCTGTTTCACCTGGGCGTTGAATAAAGTTGGTTTGATCCTCACCGTTCCCATCGTATTTTCGACACTCATCTCGGTCAGTGCCATTTTAGGACGAGTCTTCCTGAAAGAACCGATCAACAAACGGACGCTCGCTTCGATGGGATTATTACTGCTCTCGATCGTCTCACTCTCGATGGCGGCAGACAGTTCTTTCCCCAATGCCAGTTCGTTTACGATCATCACCGGAATGATTCTCGCCGGAGTTTCGGGAATGTCTTACGGCGCGAACAGCATTGTGATCCGTCAGTTTCTGGGTGGTCAATTCTCGGTCTCGTCAATCTTGTTGATCATGAGTACCAGTGGAATTGTGATGCTGGGAATCCCCGCCTTTTTCATGATGGGGCCAGAACGGATCGCCGAGATCTCCCCGACGCAATGGAGATCCATGGCTTTGGCGGGAGTCAGTAATGCGATCGCGTTTTATGCCGTCTCTTCGGCACTGAAATATATACCCGCTGTTCGGGCGAATCTTTTAAATGCGTCTCAAACGGCCATGTGTGCGATGGCGGGAATTCTTCTCTTTGATGAAAAATTGACGCTACTCTCCACGCTTGGAATCGGCCTGACCATTGCGGGATTGACACTCTTGGGGATTCGTCGCAAAAAGAAGATTTCTGGTGCGAACGCCGTTGTGACAGAAATCTCGGCAGAACAAGCGACCTCAATTCGCGAGTAACACCGAAAGAAGATCGCGTAACTTCTCGTCCCCTTCGCGCGTCTCGGTCAAACGGATCAGACCTTGATTGTCTTCCGAAACCAGCATCTGAAAGACCCGACGATAATAGTCTCTTTCATCACGACGATCCCCACGTGAATAGGATAATGCCGCCTCTCGAAGCAATAACTGATACGGTTCGAGTTTTTCATTTTCTCCGCCGTAAAATTGACGAATCTCGACACGGGCAGACGATTTGTCGGCAGAACCTGAACCCGATCCGCCGGGAGACATAAACAGCATCAGCAAGGATGACAACAGACTGAAACCGATCGCGATTCCGACGAGCAACGGATTCCCTTCGGACTTTTGCTGTTGTTCTTTTCCGGTCTTTTTCTTTTGCTGTCCTCCATCAATTTCTTGGAGATGCAATTCGGGAAGGTGCCCGTCTTCGCCAAGCTGAACCAGTGGATCTCCTACTTGATCGGTGATAAACCGGGCGACGTTTCGTTGACGGCCTTTCTGTTGACCCGATTTGCGGTCCTCTTGAGTTCCGTTCTTTTGGTTGCGAATTTTTGCCGGGGCCGGTACCCCCTTCATCTGAACATTCTTGTCTTTTTTGGGTTCTGCCACTTTCCCCACAGGACGTCCGCTGTCGGCAGCCTCCATCTGAACCTGAAACTCGAACTCTGTTTTTTCACCGATCTGAACCACCGCGTCTTCAGGTAGCCAGACCCATTTCTCGGCAGGTAAATAATTCCCCTCAACACTCACCATATCGCCTCGGGCTGCATATATTGCATAGCGATCATTTCGCAGCACAATGCTGAGTTCGTAATCCTGCAGATCTTTGGCGCGTAAGCGAATATTGGATTCCTCACCCCGACCGATGTGCACAAGCTCATCGCGGATTTCGATCGTCTTCCCTTTTTCAGGGCCTTTGAGAAATCGCAGCTTGGCTAGTTGAGGGGTCGTTTTTGCTTCCGACACAGCAAACTCCGTAAATTGAATAACGTCTTCTTTGACAACCTGTTACAGCGTCATTGTTCCCAACATAAAGTTTAACACGAATGGACCGAGAATGATGAGGACCGTGGCCATCATCACCAGAACCGCAGGCAACAACATCTTCACACCCGCTTCGTTCGCCAGAGTCTCGGCTCGTTGAGATCGTTTTAATCGTAAGACATCGGCTTGAGACCGGAACAGTTTGGCTAAGGGGGTCCCCAGTTCTTCCCCTTGAATAATCGATCCCAAAAGACTGGTAATTTCGTCATCCTGCAAGCGTTCTCGCATCGCTTCAAAGGCGGCTGTGCGATTCTTTCCCATGCGCATTTCCGTCATCACTCGTGAAAATTCGACTCCGACGGGATGTCCTGAAAATTCACGCACCGCCTGTTCGAGAGACTGCATAAACGCCGAACCGGCTTCCATCAATAAAGTAATGAGGTCGAGAAAGTACGGCAATCGCCTTTTGATTAACAGCAATCGATAGATAGCTTTCATCGTCAATTGCCGTCGCAAAACAACCCCCGTCAACAACATCATGACAAATGTGAGAAAGACTCCCGGTGAACCCATCATGGAAGTATTGAGATAATAATAGACCGGAAACATCAGCACGCTGATGACCGCATTGCGAGCCAGATATTCTTCGGCAGTCCAGAAACGACTCATCCCCGAGCATTGGATTTCTCGATGAATTTCTGGCAATCCGTCTCGGAAAAGATTTCGACACGGGGTGGCAAGAAGTTGGATGATCGGTTGAAAAACGCGATACATGATGCTCGCTTTTCGCAACTCATTGATCCGCGAGACATCATATCGCCAGTCATCATCCTGTTCGAGATCATCACTCGCCATGGAGACCAGCAAAGTTCGTGCAGCAAGAAGTACTCCCAACCCCATTAGCAGACACCCCATCAACAACCAGAGTTGATCGACGGGAGTCGCCGCCAGAAGAGAAGAATTGGAAAGGATGAAGGACATCAGGTTGTCACTTTATTAAAGTTAAATATCCGGGTTGAGGATTCTTCGGGCCCACAAGTAGGCCGCCACATCGAGGACCAATGCCATACTCAAAATTAACTGCCCCATGAAGGTCGTAAATAATCTCGCCGTGCTCACAGGATCGACAAAGAAGTAATACATCGCCAAGATCGCAAAAGGGGCCAGCGCCATATAAACTGCCGAAGAGCGGGCTTGCGCGGTTTCTGCTTCCACTTTCCGTTCGAGACGTTGCATCTCGCGAATGGAGACGGCAATCCGTTCGATCACATCGTTCAAGCGTCCGCCACTCGCTCGGCTTGCCTGCATTGCGGCTGAGAAGAGTGCAAAGTTCTCGCTGGCCAGTCGTTCTTTGGTTTCTTCGAGCACTTCGTCGAGTGTTTTACCGAGTTGGTACTCGGTCATCATTTGCTGGAACTCTTGAGAAATCGGATGCGGAGATTGCTCTGCCAAAATCTCAAGTGATTGTGCTAAAGAAAGCCCTGCCTGAATCGCACTGGCCATCGAAACCATAGCGTCGGCGAGTTGATCTTCAATTTTTACTTTGCGGCGGCGAGCCATTCGACGGACCAGGTACCACGGCAGACAAAAGACAATCACTGCTGCCACGAAGCCCAAAACAGGCAGGTTGAGAAACACCCACATTGTGGCAAAGAAGACGCCGACCATCGCCAACCAGGAGAGAATAATAGTTCGCAAGCGTTTGACGCGAACACGCAAGCGGCGAAATTTTTCTTTGAAATCTCGCTCCAGGTAATCGAGTCCCGAATCCCAGAGATCAGAACCCGCCCACGCCAGAACACCCAGTCCCACGCCGATGAATCCCGAACCCATTAACATTTCCAGAGGAAACATCATTCGGCTCCCACTTCAGAGGGGGACGAATTCGGAGCGGGCTTGTCCTTCTCGTTCTCGCCTTCATCGTTGCCATACAGGAACTCGAGCTTGAGAAGTTCCTTGTCCATCAATTCATCGATATAGCTCGGCAAGTATCCTGTGGCTCTGAGACTGATACCATCCCGGAAGTTGAAAATATCAATCACGTTCAGCTCTTTGCGGTCGGCATCGTAGCCGAGAACTTCAGAGATTTGAGTGACAGTCCGTTTTCCACCCGGCAGTCGCGTGATCTGAACAACCAAGTCGATGGCCGAGGCGATCTGACGCTGGATCGATGAGACCGGCAAATCGACAGCCATCAAGACCAAAATCTCCAGTCGTTTTAATACGTCATCGGTATTGTTGGCGTGAATGGTTGTCATGGAACCATCGTGGCCCGTATTCATCGCCTGCAACATATCGAGCGCTTCGCCGCCTCGACACTCTCCGACGATCACGCGGTCGGGCCGCATGCGGAGTGCATTTTTGACGAGATCGCGAATTGTGTATTCACCCGTCCCTTCGACGTTGGCGGGTTTTGTTTCCAACGTGACCACATGCTCCTGATGGAGTTGCAGTTCGGTCGTGTCTTCAATCGTAATGATACGGTCGCGATGCGGGATGAAACTGGACAACACATTGAGCATTGTTGTTTTCCCGGTCCCCGTTCCTCCGCTAACCAACAGGTTACGGCGGTTGATCACACAGGCTCTTAAAAACATGGCCGCGGGAGAAGTGATACTGCCGATTTCGATCAGGTCGTCCATTGAAAATCGATGAACGGGAAACTTGCGGATGGTCAAACACGGGCCGCGAACGGCCAAAGGAGGAATGATAGCGTTGACACGGGAACCGTCGGCCAGTCGTGCATCGACCAACGGTTGAGATTTATCGATACGTCGTCCCACTTGGGCCACGATTCGTTCGATAATCGATTCGGTCACTTTGTCAGAAATGAATCGTCGTCCCGAGAGTTCAATGACTCCCGCACGCTCGACATAAATCTGATCGCTCTGCACCACCATGATTTCAGAAATCGTGGGAGCACGCAAAAGATCTTGCAGCGGGCCGTAACCGAACACGGTGTCTTTGAGATCTTTTTTCAATGTTCTCAAAACGATGTAGCGTTTCAGCTCTGCATGCAAGTGGGGCCGCAAGAGCGGAAAGATCTGAATGAATTTTGCTTCGACCCGATTGATTTGAGCGGAAAGGTCTGGCTGAGCGTCCAGTTCCATCCGTTCGCTGGCGAACATCAACAAATTGGCAAGTTCGGTTTCCCGCTCGGGAACCAACGTCGCGGGAACATCAAATTCGTTATAAGTTAAGCCGGCAATGGAACTCCGCTCTTCTCGATCACTCTCCAGAATCATCTGATTGATGACCAAATCGCGCAGGACCAGACCGATGACTTCTTCGAGCAACGCTTGATTCTCTGGCTCGAAAAGTTTCATCTCGCGACAAACATCTTCGATATTGCGCTCCAGCATGAGAATACTTTCATCGTCTCCCATGCGACTGGCATCGAGTTCGTAGACATCGAACCGTTCGAGCAATTTGCGATGGACGCGCAGTTCCAAATCAGCCATCACCGTGCGCAAATGTGCTTCCATTTCGGTCCGGCTGATGGGAGCTGCCTGCTCCATCTCGAACGTCAATGTGTAAGGCCAGATGCGTAATGTTTCGCCAGCAGGGACCTCTGTCTGCTCGCCTCCCATCAATTCTCGCTCGCCCACCATGCAGCTGTTCAAGCCGACATTTTCAATGGTGAGCTTACCTTCTTCAAACCGGACGATGGCTTGTCGTTTGGCGACCAGCGGGCTTTTCAGGACGAGCAAATTGGCCGCATCGCGACCGATATGAACCACCTCTTCTTCGGTCTCCAGAAGTGCGCGGCGACTTTCGTGGATTTTGTTGTACCAGATTTTCATCGGAGAGGTTGATCCTCCAGTTGAGCGGAGTGCAAGATCACTGATGGAGGCGCGGCATTATTGCCGAGAATCTGGAACAGTTTTTCTGCTTCGGGGTCCAACGCTCCTTCGGTCACCTTGAAACTGATCCCGATCAAAGTTTCCTTCCCAGAAGACGACCGGGTGTAGGCCTGTCGTTGATTGCGATCTCCCGTACGAGCCCCCAGCGAAAGAATCCGAAAGGGGCCAATGATTGTGGACCCTGCAGTTTGCAGAGTCGGATTATTGGAATTTCCGGGTGTCGGAGAGCCCACCGTTTGGTTAAAGAGGAATGAGATCAAATTTCCGGGACTGACACGTTCGGGAATAAATGAACTCCCATCAACGGGTACCCACCGTGCGACTTCATTCTCTGCAAGTAACTCGCTGAAGTCTCGGTCACTGGGGGTTTGCAGATCCTGCCATAGCAAGATTTCGTTTCCCCGATATGCTTTCGTCGCGGCCAACCCAATGACGGACGCTTTGTCGCGCCACAGGATGCCAACCTCTTGCAGGTTGCCAAGATTGTTACTGGGAAGTTGAACCTGCATGAAATGATCGTCTGCAAAACGATCTCCCAGATTGAGTTGAGCGTCTCCATTCAAAGCCACAAAGGCGACTTTTTCCATCTGCGCCGCTTGTCGTGACAGATAGTACCAATTGCAGATGGCTCCCACGATGCCGAGCCCCACGGCAATTAACAGTCCCGGTAATCCTCTCATGGAGTCTCCTTGCGCGGTCGGGTCACGTACATAAACCCCCGTAATCGTCCGCGTGTTTCGTCTTGTATGTGTAGTGTGAGTTTTTGTTGTCGGGAGGTGTCGATCAATTCAAACTCTGCCGAAGTGCGAGCTTGTTGATCGGCCCACTGGCCCACCTGCCGAAATTTTTTGGATTCGAGCAATTGCCCAAACTCCAGTTTCCATTGATCGAGAGATCCGCTTCCCGAGAACGCCAACATCAGTTGCCCCTCTCCCGAATGCAGACCCAAGTTACAAATTGCTCCGTCGGGAAGAACTGATCGCCAATCGGAATCGACAGGCGCCCCTTCTCCCGGACGAGGAGCAAACAACCAAACAGTCCATCGGGACTCTCCCGATGGAACAACGAATCCCCAGCTTACCACACGCCTGCCTGAAAACGGACCCGTTTTTTGGGGTTCTGAAGAATTCTTTCGGACCGCCACATAGGCGCCTAGCGGAGCATCTTGATGATAAATGGCGGCCCCGGAATCATTCGACCAGACAGGCTCCTCCTTCTCCAGAATTCGCAACATACTCAACTCCTCTTCACCGGCGGGGTCAGTCGGCAAAGCGACAGCCGTTGCGTAATCGGAGAGTTTCTTGATCATCTGCGTATGGACCTCCTGGGAAGACCCGGTTTCTTCGCTGCGCTCCATGCGCACATTCAAATCACCGGCATCAATCAGAACGGGAGCTCCCGAGAGAAAATCAGCTGGAATAATATCGTCGGCGAGAGTGCGAGAGTCGGGAGTGTGAGCCTCATCTGGTGAAGTATTCCACCAGTCGATGACCACTCCTCCCATGCTGATCCCGGCAAACAAGATGATACTGATGGCAATCAGGTCATTGATGCGAGAAAACAAACGCTGACCCAAAGATTTCTCGGGCGCGCTGACAGTTGGTTTTGCAGGTGGCGGTTCACTCATCATTTATGATACCGGAAGAATCACCAGTAGCCTTTGGTGCGCAAACCCTGCTCAAACACGTCGAGTTGACCCAGCTTGTCTTGCAACTGCTGATCTGATAATGGCCCCATTGGAGCATAATTGGGAATGGTTTGGCGATTGCGGAGTTCCAGACCATAAACGCTCTGCCACGATCGACACATTCGCCCTGGGACACGACGAATATTACTTAAGTACGATGGATAGGCATTCGAGGCGAGATAGTCTTCGAGATCGATTTCACACCCGGAGGGATGCGGATGAAAGTTGGGTGGCCAACCGGGACGGTACCACGTCCACTCGACATCGGCATCAAGGGCATCAAGATCGTCGGCATTGGGAATGGTGGTGTCGCGTTTGTTCGTCAGGTTGCGCAGCTGATTGAATGCGTTCATAAAGTCGGACCAATAGCCGGACAATTGCGGCAGCTCGGTCGGATGAATGTGATACAAATCATTCGCACGCCACTCTTCCGTGCGGACGATGCCATTGTTGGTGGGAGAATTGCGTTGCAAACCGACATTTCCGTAATTCCAGTCTCCCTCCAGATACTCCAAATCATGATCGATACTGTATTGACCATTGTTGGGGAGCATCCCTTGTAACATGGGAAATGTACGATCGATGGTCACCCGTCCTTCACGCATTCCCTGATCGAGTTGAAAATCCCGATCAACCATAAAACTGTTGCCGACGTTTTGACGTTGTTCGTAATGGTTGGTGAGTGTTGTGATCCGACCTGATCCCGAGTTTCCCTGGAGAGCATCCGAACCCGGATAGCCGGGTAGGTTCCAGAAGTTGTCCACATTTTGTAAGGCCTGAGTCCCATTGCCGCCGATGGTTCCCGGAATCGGCCAGTTGTTCGGCTGTGGATTGAGTTGTTGGTTCCCGAGAGCAAAACTGGAGAGACGAAAGGACTCCGTTTGTGTGGCCGCATAATGAACGTTGGTTTGCGCACGAATTTTGAATAGCGAGGCATCAGCAAAACAGATCATCAATGCCGCCATCATCGCCAGTAACGGCGAAAGCATCACCAATTCGACGGGAGCAAGTCCGCTCCGACGATGGTGATTGTTCAGGCGAATTGATTGTGTTGTGGTTTTATTCATCTGAATACAAACTCTCAATGATGCTGATCAGTGAGAATTAATCCTTCGAATCTCATGAACTGAAATTCCCGACAAATCTGGTGGATCAAGGCTTCCCGAGTATTCGGGGATCCGTGTCTGCAAAATTTCGGGCAGATAATATGCAGAGACCGGCACCATTTTGGTTCGCCAGTTCTGATTCATCATCGACCAATCGCGTTGCCCCGAAGGCCAACCGTTTGTGTTTACATATGTCCAATCGACTCCATATCGATCTTGGCCAGATCTCTCCCAAGGATAGTTCAACAATCGGTACGGCAAGAAAAACTTCGCCTCCGCAAATGTAATCGGGTAATGCCCGATGAGTGGATGATCATAAAACTGCGGTGCAAAATGTTCGATAGGCGTCCAGGCAACAACACCAATTAAATGATATTCGTCATGCAATGCCAAGCTATGAGGATCGCTGTTATCTCGCGGATCGTACCAGACATTGTTGTAGAAATTGCTAATCGATCCACTCGAATTGACTGCGGCAGGATCGAACCGCCAACCATCCTGATTTTGGCGATTTTCGCTGCGAATCAAAAACGGCAGGTTCGAGCGAGGAAACTCTTCGTGCAGAAGTTTGTTGAGTTGGGCGCAGGTGAAGATTCGCCAGAAATTGGCGAGTTGCGACAAGCTCGCTCGATCGCGACCAAACAACCCCGTTGTGCCGTTCGAGCGGCGTTCGGTGAAATAGATGTCCATCCAGTTGAAGATCAGTTGCTGAAGGTATTGTTGTGAGAGTGCGGTTCGCGTGTCGTAAGAGAGTTTGAAATACCGTTCATCGAAGGAGAGGTTAGCGAGCCTGTAAGGCATCTGAGGGTTGAACCCGACATCGATGCCACGGACATCTCCCCCCACTGCTGTGGGGTCAATGACCGGCAAAGTTCGAGTTGCCCGGTCGGTCTCGAATGACTCATCGAGCCTCACACCATCAGAACGATACATGACGGCGACCGGGTAATGCCCGGCGTGCAGTTGATCGTGACCGGTCGCATGTCGTTCGACCACTTCCTCGACAACCCATTGTGCGAGTTGAGGCGTATTGAGGACAACGCTCCGTTGGAACTCGGTAATCAATCCACCCGTGAGAGCGTCCTGCGGATAGGCGTCATTCTCGACGGGTACAGAATAAGCGACATCGGGACCGCGTAGAATATACTCGAAGACCGAAAGTGTCAGGTTGGAATGTTCTCTCGCCAACGGCTCGAAACTGCGGACAACTTGTCGCTCTAATGGTACTTTAGCAAGAATGGCGTGCCCCAACGCTTCAAACTTTTCGAGCCCGGCAGCGCCACCTTCGGCGATAAAAGCTTCTTGAGCGATTTCTTCCCAGACATCGAGCACATCTTCGGGGACGAGCGTCGAGTCGGGGAGTTGTGTGGAGTTTGGTTCCAGCCGCGCTTCCCGCATGTATGCCGTCAGGGCAAAGATTTCGCACAACAGATGATTGGAATACGCAATCGCATTCATGCCACGGGTGACAGTACGAGTTCCGCTGTACGTCACCGCGTCGGCGGCGTTTTGCATGCGAAGCTTGTCGTCAATCTGCTTTCCCATGTTGAAGATCATGCCGAGCAAGACAGTCAACATGAAAATCGTGAAGACCCCCATGACACTCAGCGCACCACGTTCATCACGATGTATCCGCATGATGAAAGATCGCGGACTGCATCGCGACAGGAAGGGACGATCAATATTCATCGATCACCTCCCCATAAATGGGGATCAACCCATCGTTGTTCATCGTGGCGGACGCATGAATGACGAACACGCCCGGCAATCGGCGATTGTCATCACTCCCCTGATCCATAAACGCATCCCAAGTACCGCCAGAAATCAAGTTTCCCTGGTTATGACGATCATCGTGCGACCAGGAACGTTGAACTTTTCGCAGCAGCGCCCCAAGCCCCGGCATTAAGCCGAAACGGTGGTAGACATGCACGGTGATCGGATCCTGCCAACCGACTTCGTTTTGCTCAAACAAGATCTCATTTCGATATTCGGGGCGTGTGTAGTCCCACGGATTATAAGTTGGGCCTTGCCGTGTATGATGGCGTTGTCCTCCCGACTGTTGGGCGTCGCGCCACTCCAGGAATACAAGCGTGTTGTCTTTGGCCCATTTAATTTTATCACTGACTCTCTTTTGGAGAGTGGCCTGATTGACATTATCAATGTGATTCATCCAATAGGCTTGCGTGATCAGTGAGATGTCGCCCATCAAATCATTGGCATCCTGCGTCAACCACGCCGAAGAAACCGTTTGAGCACCTGTTTCCGCTTCAGTCATCAACGATGGGCAGAACGGTGCGACTCCCAACACGCAGGCCGACCAAACTTTTTGATACTTCGTGCTGTGCGGCAGCGCACTCGGGCCGACTACCCCGTAAATCTGATTCGTGCTCGAATCGTACTGATATGACATATAGCCAAACAAATTGTCGGACAAAACATGGTTGGGAGTTTCTTCAGTTGCAAAGCTCCCATCATCATCGGCAGCGATGGTATGAGCGGGAACCCAAACCGATGCGGAGCGAGCACCCGCGTACGCCGCATAATGCACTCCCATCATGCCAATCATCAACTGGCTGAGTTGCACAATCATACAGATAATGCCCATGAAGAACGGCAATGTCAGCACCATTGCCAAAGACTGGACTCCTCCCGATTGATCGCGGTGCAGTTTTTTGAATCGCCGCCAATCCCACGATGCGCGACTCAACTTGATGGTCAAATTCAACAACCCGCACGCAACGATCAAGATGATCGCAATCGGCATGCAGGCTTCGAGAATTTGACGATGCATAACAGGTGACTCTTATTCCTGACTCACTCGCTGACTAATAGAGTATTCCTTGTTCCGCTAACCACTCCTTCGACAACACAATCAAAACCGCCGCCAGTGCGGCAGGTGCCAAAAATAACCAACGCTGTAAAGGCTCACGTTCTTCATCGGTGGGTTTGATCCAGCCCTTCGCTCGAAAAACCAACCTTAAATGTTCCACGCTTTTCTTGATTAAATGGGCGATTCCAAACTTCCAGATCAAAATGGCGATCCCCATGATGCTGCCGAGAATGAAAGTCCACAGCATCGCTTCGATGCCATCTTGCACTCCCAGAAATGCGCCCATCATGGCAATCAGTTTGACGTCTCCACCTCCCACATCAAACAACAGGAAACAGGCCACCATCACAAATCCACAAACCAAAAAACCGGCTAATGAATATTGTAACCCCAACCAGCCATCCAGTACCGTGGAGAGGCCGATGCCCAACAACATTCCGGGGTAGGTTGTCTGGTTGTAAATCTTTTGGTCTTTGAGATCGGTATAAGTCGCGATGACCAACAGTCCCAGCAAACAGACCGCATGCGGGGACAAATCCATATTTCGAAAACCCACTCAAGCAGATTAACTTTTGAAATCGTCTAGGGTGACTGGATGTTCTTAAGATCGGTTGAATTCATATCCAGCTCCTCGAGATTGCTATCAAACTTTTTCCTAATTTCCGGCATCACGTAATTGACAATGAAAATCAAAATAGGAATCGCGACAGCGCCGACGATCAAGACCGTTTCGAGAGTGACGGCTCCTCGTTCGTCGTTATGAATGCGCTTGAATAAATTTCGCAATGGTCGCAGTCCTGACATGGCAGTTTACTCCTCTGGGTGCGATGAAGTCGCAGGATATTTATTGTCTGGGATTTTATAAATAGAGACTGACGTGAATTACAGGAACGGCCACGCGACCCAACCGGCAATCAACTCATAAGCCGCTTGCATCAGGTCCATGCTAGCTGCCATCACGACACCTCCACCGACGCACATTATCGAGACAACAAGAACATACTCCGCTGAAGCCACGCCTCGACGATGGCAAGTTTGTCGAGGAGATGTTGATTCAGCCAATAAGTTGCTGTGATGATTGCGCATGATGACACTGATTCCTGTGAGCCCGCAGTCCTTACTATAAACAATTTATCGGCGTTTGAGGTAAAGAAATCCGCTTTGAGGACGCATTTTTCAAGGAGATGCAGCCAAGCCAATCCCACATAAACCTCATAACCACAATTACTTACAACAGACTGAGCCGATTCCGGTCATTCCCACGACAATATCCAGGAATGAAACAAACTTGCTAGGACCACAATTCTCGGGACGTTTTGACCAAATGTCCGAGTCCATGACCCTCCACTTCCTTGGCGAAGGAAGGCGTCTTGCCGGTCATTTCCAGACTCATTTTCAGGTTGCCGTCGGCATCTCTTCCCGTCATCCGGTTTTCAAAGAGATCATGAAATGTGTACTGCTCGTCGGAATCAAGCCCGGTCACTTCGGTAATCCTCGTGATACGCCGCGAGCCATCTTCGGAGAATCGGGTAATCTGAATGACCAGATGAATGGCCGAGGCGACTTGAGCCCGCGCCACATAGACGGGCAACTGCACATCCGACATCAACGATAATGTCTCCAGGCGGATGAGCGCGTCGTGAGCCGAGTTGGCATGCACCGTCGTCATACTTCCCGCGTGGCCACTGATCATCGACTGGACCATATCGAGCGCTTCGCCACTGCGAACTTCACCGACGATGATCCGGTCGGGACGCATCCTCAAAGAGGCTTTGAACAATTGCCGTATCGTCAACTCCCCGCGTCCGGTGGCGTCCCGTTGTTGAGACTCCAGATAAAGAGAATGTGGTTGAGCGAGTTTAAGCTCTGAGCTGTCTTCGATGACAACCAATCGCTCTTCGGCAGGAATACAGGATGAGACAGCATTGAGGAGTGTTGTCTTGCCGGTCCCCGTTCCGCCAGAGATCAACATATTTTTCTTCAACTTGGTGCAAATGTTGATAAATTCGGCAGCCGCTTCGGAAAGACTTCCAAACCGCAGGTAATCTTCCAGACCGAGAATGTCTCGTTTGAACTTGCGAATCGTGAGATAAGTGCCGTTGCGAGCTGACGGCGGAATGACCGCATGCACGCGCGAACCATCGGGAAGACGCGCATCGAGAATCGGGCGTTCGCGATCAATCTCTCGGCCGACAAACTGGGCGATATTATGGACGGCAGTCTGTAACGCATCTTCACTGAGAAACGCAGCATCGGTTTCGTACAGCTTCCCTTTCTTCTCGACATAAATTACCTGATGACCGTTCACCATAATTTCGGTGACGTTGTCGTCTTGCAGGAACTCTCCGATGGGAGCCAGAAAGTAATCGAGACTCGCTTCAAAAATCGACTGTCGCGCCATGAGAGATCATTCTGTGTAACTAACGGAGTTAGAATTCATACTTTCCAACTCATCAATTGAGCCGCCAGCGCTAGCTGGCAGGGGACGTTGATCAAAGTTTGGCATCCCCTGCGTGCTCGCGCACGCGGCTCATTTTCACCAACCAGCAGTATGTCACGCCCGGACGCCCAACTCAATGAGAAATCGGGAACGGCGAATCTCAAAAAAGTAGAAGATTCCGAGAATCAAAACGGCTATTATCAATTTTCCTCGATCAGTCCCACCAACATTCTTGCTGGAGAACTCCAAACCATGAAGTTGACTCATTTTTGTTCCATTGCTGTTTGCATTGTCACAAGCGTCGCCTTTACGACCTCTGCCAACGGTGCAGAACCACTCAATGTTCCCCCCAAAGGATTCACGGCTCTCTTCAACGGCAAGGATCTCGCCAACTGGAAAGGACTGGTCGGCAATCCGAAAACTCGGGCAGAGATGTCCGCCGCAGACCTGAAAGAAAAACAGGCCACCGCGGACGAAGAAATGCGAGCACACTGGTCCGTCAAAGACGGCCTTTTGATTTATGACGGCAAAGGGAAAAGCCTTTGCACCGCCAAAAATTATCGGAACTTTGAAATGTATGTGGACTGGAAGATTCTCGAAAAAGGGGACAGTGGAATTTACGTTCGCGGTACGCCGCAAATCCAAATCTGGGATCCCAATCATTGGAAGATCGGATCGGGCGGACTCTACAACAACAAGATTCATCCCAGCCAACCGTCAAAGATCGCCGACAATCCGATTGGTGAATGGAACACGTTCCAGATCAAAATGATCGATGAAAAAGTGTGGGTCTGGCTCAATAAAGAACTGGTCGTCGATGGTGTCGTCCTGGAAAACTTCTGGGAACGGGACAAACCGATTTATAAGACGGGCCAAATCGAACTCCAACATCACGGCAACACCCTTTACTTCCGCAATGTCTTTCTGCGCGAGCTTGATGAAGAGGGCAAACCCAAACAGTAAACATAACAGCACATAACAAAGGTGAAGTACTGAGGGTCGTGTGCTTTTCGAATGAGTAAGCTCTAACGCCTTGGTGACCATTATCTCGGCATTTTTGAAAAGAAATCTTGGATCAATGCGTGATTATATATAAATTGTATTAAGTTTTCGTGACCTTCAATTCTTGTTGGTCATTACAGTTTCCAATCTTGAGTTTTCATTATTTTCTCACATTTCGAAGAAGGATTCCTCATCATGCGCACCCAAAGAGGAGGCTTCACGCTCATCGAACTGTTGGTGGTCATCGCCATCATTGCGGTTCTGGTGGCATTGTTACTCCCTGCCGTTCAACAGGCTCGCGAAGCGGCCCGTCGAAGTAGTTGCAAAAACAATCTGAAGCAGATTGGCTTGGCGATTCATAATTATCACGATACGTTCCAAGTGTTCCCAACTAACTATGGATTTGGAGCGCCGTATGGGGAACCGCATACTCAATCGAGAAGCTGGATTACTTTTATTCTGCCTTATATTGATCAAGCTCCCCTTTACAATCAAATTGATATGAACGTAGGGCTGGGTGACGACCCCAGAGCGCCCCTCCCTTATACCAACACACCTGCTTCTCCAAGTAACCTCGCCATCGCACAAACTGTGCTGACAACTTTTCGTTGCCCCTCGAGTGGCGGTGACGCGAAGCAACAAAATCGTGCCAACATCAATGGAGGTATTTTTCTCGCCGTCAACAACTACAAAGCGTGTGCCGGAGCCAACTGGGCTTGGGGGCCTTTCGCGACGAGTAATGCCTCCGGGTGGAACAGTACTCGTTGGGGTGTTTCCAACAACGGGCTTGATCGGGGCAACGGAATGATCATGAGAGGCTCAGGGTTTGGCTATTCGACCTCGATGGCACAAGTCAAAGACGGGACGAGCAACAGTTTTGCTGTCGGTGAAGCGGTCCCACGCTGGAGCAATCACACATGGTGGTGGCATTTTAATGGTGTCGTTGCAACAACCGCAGTTCCCTTGAATCAACCTGCTTTGTGTGGAGCAGGAGCGGGACTCGGTAAAGCCCAAGCGCTGGCAGCCTGCCATACGGACTGGCCCAACAACTACTCATTCATGAGTGAGCATGTTGGTGGAGGTCAATTCTTAATGGCCGATGGAGCCGTGCGATTTGTAAGCGAAAATATCGACTTGGACACCTACCGCGGTTTGGGAACAATTGATGGTGGCGAGACCATCGGTGCTTTCTGACCACTTTCTATCGCGTAAACGAGAACTTCGGAAGCTAATCATCGATCCGCTTCCGAAGTTTCCTCTCTTTCAAAACAGACATTACAAGGTGACGATCATGCTGCGCTTGCGACTTCTTTTACCGCTCTGTTTATTCTCTGTCGTCTTGATGGGGTGTGGTGGCACTGATGGCCCCGCTTTAGATCTGGCACCGGCAGAGGGTACGCTCACAATAGGGGGGGCTCCACTTCCCAATGCCTTGGTCACATTCCATCCCGAATCAGGACGACCCGCAACGGGGAGAACTGATGATGCTGGCCACTTCACGCTCATGACAAAAGAGCCCGGAGATGGTGCAGCCGTTGGGAATCACAAGGTCACAGTGATGGCAGACAGTTCAGTCTCTGCAGAAATCAACTCAGAAGATGCTTATACAACGCCAGATCCGAATTCCGATTCCGGGATTCCCGGGAAATATGTGAATCCTAACACCAGCGGTCTCACTGCCGAAGTGACTGCGGACGGGGAAAACAAGTTTACGTTTAATCTCGAAAAGTAAACGAGTTATTTCCTTCGCCAGCCGTTCACCTCATGGCTTGATCAAAGTTCTCAACTTGAACAATCGAGAAAGAGGCGATCATGAGCAGGATTGGATAACGTGGCACGGTTGAAGCCTCTTCCATGCAGAGAAACTGCGGACACAATGTACCTAGGAAGCCGACCTGACAATTGAACTTTTTGCCAAAGCTAGGGCTCGCGGTTCTCTTTGAGAGATTTTAGACGGTCGAATAGTGGAGGCGACCCTTCACGAGGGCGATCGGGCTTCCGACCTTCTGGCGGTTTGGGCCTCTCGTCTCCTTCACCTCCGGGTCCGCCAAATCCTCCCGGACCGCGACGCCCACCCGGACCGCGTTCATCATCTCGGCCCGGCCCGCGGACGCGACTGACATCCCGGTATTCTTGAACTTGTTTTCGAAGACCTGAAATCGCCTGCGAAAGTGCCGTGGGATTCAATTCTCGATACGCTTTGACGAGTTCAAAATACATCTGTCCCGGCTCCTGCTGCATCAACTTCTTTTTCTCTTCAGGATCGCGGGTCTCCAGAAATTCTTGCAAGTCGGAGGTATCAGGTACATCCAGCATATATTCGGAAAGTAACGCCCGTTCGGACATCATGATGAGCGCAAAGATCTGAAACTCTTTCTTCGGAATCTTCTGAAGCTTCGACCGCAGTTGTTCATTCTCGATGGCACCCACCATTTCCTCGACGATTTCTTCGGGGAAAGGTTGACGATTGACGCCGGTGGGCTTTGGTCCCCAAGTCTTCAAAGCCGCTGTGAGCACCGAGGCGTATCGAGTCGGTCCCAGTAATTTATCGAGGCCCGCTTTCAGCTGTAAATCTGTGGGCAGATTGGCTTCAATCACAGTTCCAATCGCATCCATATCCGCAGCACTTAACTTTTCATTGGCTCCCGAACGATTCATTTCCCGTTGAAAAAATGATCGGCGTTCGTCGAATTGAGCGAGACCGAGATCGAGCTGCTGCTGACGTTCTTCACGCTCTTTCTGGATGCGTTTGATGGTACTCACACGTTGATTCAAGTCAGACTTTTGTTCGATTTCCGCGCGTTCGACTGGATTCAAAGAGACGAGGAAATCTTTGTAATCGGCGAGCGTTGTTTTCAACGCCAGTTGCTCTCCATTTAATTGTTGGTGCAAGTCGCGATAACGCTGCTGATCGGCGGGCGAGAGTTCCTGGAAATTTTCGAATTGATGCTCAATCCGCAGACGTTCGCTTTTCGTCATCAACTGCAATTCGCGTAAGCGTTCGGCCTTCACTCCTGACTGGCTCATGGCGGCATGAAGTATGGGCACCAGCAAGACACACAACATCGCCGAACCGAACATCATCCACGCCGGAGTGAGGAATCGAGACTTTTTTCGAGTGGCACTATTCATCGAGTGCTCCAGTTCGTTCGAGTTCTTTCAGAAGATCGACGCCGGTGGCTCCTTCGATATTCAGGGACTCGTACAATTCAAGATTTTGAATGACGGGAAGATCTTCCACGAGCTGGTCTGTCGGGTTTTCGACCCAACTATTGGCGATGATGAAGCCCAGCCATGAAGCCAGCGAAACAGACACTAACCAGACCAACGCCATCAGAAAGAATCGAATTTGAGGCAAGTATTGATCGAGATTAACGGTCGGTTCTGTTTTCTCTTCCAGACTGATCGTATGCATGGTCGTCTGAGTGAATGTTTCAGGAGCCTTCTCTTGAGGCAGCAAGTCGAGCATTTCCCAGGTACGAGTCAGCATTTCGACTTCATGTCGTGCGACCGGGCTATTCACCAATGCTTGATCAATGGCGCGCGATTGGTCTCCCTCCAACTCGCCATCGAGATAGGCAACGAGATCTTCGCGTTGTTCAGATTTGAGTCTTGTAATCTTGTCCATAAATCTCCCCAACCTGAGATTGGGAGTCACTATTTCACGTACGATTCTAACTTCTCGCGGAGCGTTTCTCGCGCCCGAGACAATAACGATTTTACCGCTGCCGGTGTCATTTCCATCGTCTCGGCAATGTCGGCATAACTCATGCCCTCAAACTTATTGAGCAGCACCGCCATTTGCTGTCGCTCATTGAGTTCCGAAAGCGCTTCCTGCACGATCATCTGCAACTCTGACTTGGCCGCTTGCCGAGTGGGCATCAACGCGGACTTCTCTTTTAAGATTTGCTCTTCCGGTCGATTACCAAGTGGCCCCGATTCGGAAGGGTTTAACTTGACCTCTTTTCGGCGTCCTTTGTCTCGTCGTTTATTACTGGCCAGATTGTGAGCAATATGAAACAACCAGGTCGAAAACTTCGCACGAGGCTCGTATCCATTCCTGGCTCGATAGATTCGTAAAAATGTTTCCTGTGCCAAATCTTCAGCCGCTGACCGGTCCCTCATCAAATGATAGAACAAACCAATCAGGCGATCCTGATAGCCGGTCACCAACTTACTGAACGCCTCATCGTCCCCAGCTTTAACGCGCAGCATCAGCGCGACATCCGGGTCTCGGAGGTAGGCTGGCTGATTGGCCTTGAGTTCGCTGGTTGCCACAGGTGATTAACTATGCTGAGGTTTGTCTTATTGAAGGGATGAAACCCCGGACTTCACAAAAAGTTTCGAGGAATTCACGACGAGTTGGACTGACTGCTGGTGCCAAACTCTCAAACGCGCTAAACTGAGTGAGAACATCGTCTTACTCCTATTTCAGAATAAATACTCCCCACCTCGAACACAATGATTGATTGACGCTTAGCAGTCCGTTGAAAAACTTGATCTTGCTACGATTGGATATTGAGTCGTGGAACATCGTCAGAAATTCTCGATGAATCATATGATTCACCTGCGGATTTCTTCCTTGTTCTCACCTCAAAACTCTCATTCTCGCGTACAAATCCGTTTCTCAACAGACTACTAGCATCGACCACGGAGCATTCATGACTTTCAGCACTCTACCGCTCAGTTATTGCACGAACGTCCATCCGGGCCTCTCGATCGAAGAAGTCTGCCAGGGGTTGGGCGAATATGCCGGTCCTATTCAACGAAAACTTCAAAAACCTCTTGCCGCCGGTCTCTGGCTGGCTCAACCGGTGATCGAAGAATTACAGGCCGACACAACCAAACTTGGCCAACTCAAACAAACTCTCGCCGAGCAAAACTTGATTTGCTACACGCTGAACGCGTTCCCTTACGGCAATTTTCATTCGGATCGCGTGAAGGAACAGGTTTATGTTCCCGATTGGAGCGAGGAGCAACGCCTGACATACACGTTTCAGTGTGCGAAGGTTCTGGCCGAGTTGATGGAAGGGATTGACGAGGGGAGCATCTCGACCGTTCCGCTCGGATTCAAACAACTTGCCAGTGGTGCCGACTTCCGCACGAAGTGCATCGATCAACTTCTGCACCTCGCCACCTTGCTCGAACAGCTTTATCGAGACACCGGAAAACGCATCCGTCTTGCCATCGAACCGGAACCGTTGTGTGTTCTGGAAACGACACCCGAAACGATTGAGTTCTTTCTGGAATTGAAAGCCGTTGCCATCGAACGCGATCTGGCGAAACTCGCCCGCGAATATCTCGGCGTCTGTTACGATGTCTGTCATCAAGCGGTCGAGTTCGAGGATGTGGCCGAGTCGTTGAGATCCCTCGATGCTGCCGGCATTCGGATCAACAAAGTTCACATCACATGTGCCATCGATCTCGACAATCCCGCAGACAACGAAGCAGGACGGAAGTTGTTAGCGGGGTTTGTCGAACAACGATACCTGCATCAGACGTTTGCATTGTTCGCTGATGGCGACATCCGCACGATCACAGATCTTTCGGAAGACTTGTGCCTCAACCCTCCTCCTCACATGGCCGAGGCGATCAAATGGCGTATCCATTTTCATGTCCCCGTGAACGCCGACAATTTAGGGCCGCTGGGAACAACTCGAGATGATTTGAAAATCGCATTGCGAACGGTTGCCGAACTCGACCAGACACCGCACCTCGAAGTCGAAACATATACCTGGTCTGTGATGCCGGGCGAAGAACAACCGTCGCTTGTGGACGGCTTCACCGCGGAACTGCACGCAACACTGGATCTCTTAAATCAATAATCGACCGTCTGTTGGAGAGTCACTATGCTGAGAATCCTCATCGTTTTGCTGATGTTCCTCCCCACACTTGCCAGCGCCCAAACCACCGGCGACTCTCTCATTGTCCGAGAGAACAAACTTCCCGGCTCGACCGATTGGCAACTGACGCGCGTTCGTGTCGATGGTGATGGCTTTCGATCACCGTGGATTGAAGGTTACTGCTCCCGACAAAGTGTTTCAGCAGGCGAGACAGTAGACATTATGGTTTCGTGTGCTCCTGCTCGCGACTTCCAACTGGAAGTTTTCCGTATGGGATATTACGGCGGACGAGGTGCGCGACTGATGAAGACATATGACCGCATCACCGGAAAAACTCAGCCGACTCCGAATCCGGGAGAAAAGAATCTCCATGAATGCGTGTGGCAGCCCAGCGTCTCACTCATGATCCCTGAAGACTGGATCAGCGGTGTCTATGTCGGTCGCATGACAACCATCCCGACAGAGAACGAAGCATATTGGCAAAGCTATGTGGTCTTGATTGTGACCGATGATCGCCCTGCCGACATTCTGTTTCAATGTTCCGATAACACCTGGCAAGCTTACAATAGTTGGCCCAACAACTACTCCATTTACACCCACCCCAAAGGGAATCAGGGACCGTGGGCCGATGTCTCGTTTGATCGACCTTACGGTCGCGAAGCACAACACAAAGGAGTGGTCAATGACCCCCTCACAGTCGGCTCGGGAGAGTTCTTGCCGTTTGAATTCCCGATGGCGTATTGGCTGGAACAACATGGCTACGATGTAACTTATTGTTCAAACAGTGACATGCTCACTCCCGAGCGTGGATTGAAATGCAAAGTTTTTGTCAGCATCGGTCACGATGAATACTGGGACATCCGACAATTTGACAGCGTGACCAAAATGCGCGATGCAGGTGTCGATCTGTTATTCCTCTCCGGCAACAGCGTCTGTTGGGTCACTCCGTTTCGACAAAGTTCTTCAGGTATCGCCAACCGCATCATCTTTCGTGGCGGTCCTTACGGAGCCGACAACGAGTACGCCGTCAATCGCGAGAAGGATCATGGCCCCTTCCCACACCGTGGCCCCGATGAGGGTCTGTTGATGGGAGCCCGCAATGTCGAGCCAGTCAACGGCGGAGGAGACTGGATCATTACCCAACCCGATCATTGGATGTTCGCGGGTACGGGAGTCAAGAAGGGGGACAAAATTCCGGGCCTCATCGGCTGGGAATATCACGGGCAACCAGCGAAGATCAAAGGATTGGAAGTCGTTGCTGGCGGAACAGCCTGGCAAGGGGGTGTCAATCCTCAGCAATGGACAGCCACCATCTATCCAGGCCCCAAAGGAAACTTTGTTTTCAATGCGGCCACCATCTTCTGGGCTCAAGGGCTCAGTTCACCGCCGGGACATGTCCTGCCCTGGTCTCACTGGAGCCGACCGCACGGACCAGATGAGCGGGTACAGCGCATTACCAAGAATTTGCTAGAGCGAGCAATTGAGAATTGAATTTCTTAATCCGCAAACGGAGGACTGTCACGCTGCAGAACGACTTCTTCGGTGAATGGAGGTCGCTCTCTTCGTGGTTGATTTTCCACAAACGGTGGCCGATCCATGAGGCTGACAATCTCCTTCGCTGGCTGCGGTCGTACCGCTTCTTGATAACTGAGTGGTTCCCAGCCGCTTTGAAGTGCGTTAAGTCGCCCCTGCAAACGAATCTCTTCCGCAGTGGCCACTGTTGTTTCTTCTGACTCCTGATCGACCTGGGGATTGTTTGCGGAAGCGCTGGCCAATTCGACGACTTCGGCCTCGTCTGAAGAAGCACCCATCACGATTGCGTCATTCTCTTCTTCAGGACTTTGTGCTCGAACCACTTCCGGTTGAGACGCCTTGGAATCATTCGAAGCCAGCATGTCACCTTTCGGCAATTTAAGTCTCGGCGAGCCTGCCATCACCCAGTTATCCCATTTGCCTTCGAGCTGTTCGATGTTTTTGAGGTGGTAGTGTTGACGGAGTGCGTTATCCCAGCCGTGATGATGGGCGGCTTCCAAAAACTCCAGAAAGTTTTTACGCCCTTTCTTCTGGATGAGATAATCGGACAAAGAATAACCTTGAGCGTACAACGTCAACACACGCTGCATATCCTGCGGATACTCTTTGATAGCCAGTAACTGGCGAAGCGAATAGCGAGTCCCGGATTGGGTCACCTGCTTGAGCGTCTGCATTTGACGCATGCGTTCGGATTCATGCTCGATGATGGTAGCAGCACCCTCATCAGCCCAGCGTGGCAATGGTCGCCTGAAATAGCTGGCAAAAATCGTATGACTCACTTCGTGCGGGATGACCGAGTCGAGAATCCGTTGCTCGGTCCCCTGCACATTCATCTTCCAGCCAAACACTTCTCCGCGGTCAAACTGAAATGATGTCGCCCCACCTGCTCCAATCTGTCCCACCCGAACAGATATTGGACAGGGGCGATACCATTTTGGCAGTTTCTTTCCTAACCACGCGACAGCCAGCTCTTCTCGATAGAACTCGGCCGCCTTTCCTACCTCTTCCGCGAACTCCTTCGTCGGCGCGTTCACCACAAAATTTGGTGTTCTGTACACGGCAGCTTCGACATTGCCGAAAGTACCAATCATCATCACCGCTACCCAAGCGGCGAATCGAGTCTTGCGAGCATCCATGCTCTGTCTTTCCTCGAGTTGTGGGAGAGTCTCCGATTCCTTCGGAGGTTAAGCATCTGCTGTGCCAATCGACGCAACAGACACACTCGTTCCCGATCCTGTTTGATAACAATGCTTTGCAGCATCTAGTAATGAAACCCCGATGCTGGTAAGAATTACAAAAGGTAGAACTGGTGTGTAATTCTTGCAAGATCAATCACTCGCAAGCGCATACCCGATTCCCCCAACTCTGAATTTTCGCAGTAAAGAAAAGTCCCTTGTGATCTCACATTGACCTAACCGCCGATCTCTCACGATAATAGGCCTTCCTGCGTCAATCACAGTAATGAAGCAGAGTAGATCTCCAAACAGACCAGAAAGCTCACTGATGGCTGAAGAATTTGATAATGACTCCGATGATTTTCAGGATGGAGATCAGAACATTCCCTCAACGATGCGCGGCAGAGACTGGCCTTGCCTGCGTCAATTCGGCGTCTTTTTTGAAAATCGTGTCGGCCAACTACACGAACTCTTACGCTCGCTGGAAAAAGACGATCTCCGGATCGTCGGGATGAGCGTCGCTGATTCCATCGACTATGCGGTCACACGTCTCATTCTGGATGACTATGAACGTGCTGTCGAGATCATGGAACAATCGCCGTTCAAGACATTCGAGACAGACATCATTGGTGTCGAACTCCCGGACAGCGATCAACCCTTTCTGGAAATCTGCACGGCCTTGTTGCGCGGGGAAGTAAACCTGCAATACGCCTATCCCCTGCTGTACAACAAAGGTGGACGCAAAGCGATTGCCGTTTATGTGGATGACATTGATGCGGGAATCCAGATTCTTCAAGACCGGGACATCACCCTGCTCACTGAAGGTGACTTGGATGGAGATGGGGAATTCTATTAAGACTTCCCTATCCTGAAATCCAGAAACAATGTGTTTAACCCTAGTGTAAGCCCTCACATAAAGACTCTTCACCTACGCTTAAGTCGAGATACTGTAAAGATTTGCTGGTTTTTAGTTTTCCAAGTTGCCGCATCGGGTTTTCCACCATATAGTTCTTTCACCCCTCTCAAAGGCACCCCGCCTTACCTACGGTCCCCCACTATAACAGCGTACCCGCCTTTAATGACCGTTTGATCTTTACCAAGATCAATGCAGAGAAACGAACTGAAGAAGATGCCAATAATCTCATCTTCGCGAGTAGTCGCGATCACAACCACGCTGATTTTCTGTGGGATCATTACAGGTCCCATCGATGCCGCACTGACGCTGGAAATCCTGAATTTGACAGGTGCTGGCCCTGGTGCGGCTGACAGTTTCGAACGCACAGCTGCTGTCGGAGGAGACTTCATTACCGAGTTCTTTGATCCAGCAGGATCATCAGGGACCGGGACCTATGCACCCTTTCTGCGCGTGCAAAGTAACGGCCCTAACGGCTCACTCGAACAAGGGTACAACACCGACCTGAATACCAATTATGACATCAAACCTTCGTTTACAACCCCTGCTCCGATCAACTCTGTTCCCATCGTCACAATAGGTGGGACGCGCTACCTGGAATTTTCCCTGGACGTCAATCAGAGTGGTAATACCAACATTTCCCTGAATCAGGTCCAGCTTTTCATCACTGCCGGAGATGTGCAGACTTTTAGCCTGGCATCTGCTGCCGCAGCCAATAATCCCTCACTCTTAGCATCTACTAGCATCTACAGATGTGAGCAAGGCGATCGAGATTTTTCGACTCAATACGCCGATCTCGACTCTTTCTCCAGGCGCAGACACAACGAACTATGAAATCCAGATGGATTACTCCCGGAATTCGGGAAGCGGCACGGCAGATATGCTGTTTTATGTCAAAGAGACACCATTTCTGAAGGCTTTTGAAACTCTGGATCCTAATCAATACACAAATATCGTCATGTTTTCACAATTTGGAAGTCCACCGGGAACTTACGGTGCGAATAGTGGTTTCGAAGAATGGGCATTTCGGCCCTCAAAAGTTTACTTTAATCCTCGAATTCCCGAACCATCCACCTGGGCATTTCTTTCGATCACAGCATTGGCCGGTTTTCTCAAAAAACGACGACAAGCCAAACGTGATTCTGATGGTGTCGTCTAAGTGTGCGACGGCGACATCCTCTTGACGCAATCCTCTGTCTGTTATAGGTTTCCGCTGTATTAACAGTGGTCCCCTTTACGCAGGCAAAGGAATGCCAACGTGAATTTCGCCTCTCTGGCATTCTTTATCTTTCTTCCCCTGGTCTGGGTGACGTACTGGCTTCTCGCCAAACGATCATGGCAGAACGTGTTGCTCCTGTGCGCAAGCTATTTTTTCTATGGCTGGTGGGACTATCGCTTTTGCCTGCTGATGCTCGCTTCCACTCTCGTTGATTATTTTCTCTCCCTCGGAATTCATCGGTCGGAGAGTCCACTTCGTCGCAAGCGATTACTTATCACCAGCCTCGTCTGTAACTTGGGATTGTTGGGAGCCTTCAAGTACTTCAATTTCTTCATAGAGAACCTGATCGCTGTTGGAGATTCACTCGGTTGGAACCTCGATACAGGTACGTTGAATCTGATTCTGCCGGTCGGAATCAGCTTCTACACCTTCCAGACACTCAGCTATACGATCGATGTCTACTACCGACGAATGGAACCGACCAACAATCTGATTGATTACATGACGTTCGTGTCGTTCTTTCCGCAACTTGTTGCCGGCCCCATCGAGAGAGCGAAAAACCTGTTGCCACAGTTTCAGCAAAGAAGATTCTTTCACTGGAAGTCGATGCAACTTGGCATGCTACGAATCATGTGGGGGCTCTTCAAGAAAGTGGTGATCGCCGATACGGTCGCCGGATTTGTGAATTCCTCGTACAACGATGTTGCCGGCGCCTCAGGAGCAGAACTAACATTAGCAACATTTCTGTTCGCGTTTCAGATCTATTGTGACTTCTCAGGATATTCGGACATCGCGATTGGTACCGCCCAGATGTTTGGCATCAAGCTGATGAAAAACTTCGCGTATCCGTATTTCTCACAAAACCTGCGCGAGTTCTGGTCGCGTTGGCATATCTCGCTCTCGACCTGGTTTCGAGATTACGTTTACATTCCCTTGGGAGGTAATCGAGTTTCTGCCTGGCGACAGAAACAGAACCTCCTGATCACATTTCTGATCAGCGGGTTCTGGCATGGAGCCGCCTGGCCCTTTATTGTTTGGGGAGGCTTACATGGCTCTGCGGTTGCGTTTGGAAATCAGGAAAATCGATCCCGTAATCGACGCGGATTAAAAAAAGTTGCCGGAGATGGCTTGATCCCTTCTCCCCTGATCGCGCTGCGTATCTTATCCACATTTTTGTTTGTCTGTTTCTGCTGGATCTTTTTTCGTGGAAATTCGATGTCCGATTGTCTCACGATCATTGGGAAAATCAGCAGTTCCCTGCTTACAGCAGATTACTATTTGCAGATGAAAGAGTTACTCAGTCTTTCTGAATTACGACAATCATTGACCTTGATCTGTTTACTTGTGGGTATTGAATGGATTCAAAGAGAAAGAGATTACCCTCTGGAATATTCGACTTTGCCACAACCCCTGCAATGGTCGGCCGTCACTCTCGTGGCATGGTTCGTCATGGAATATGCCTCTCGCGTCACCGACAACCCGTTTATCTATTTTCAGTTTTGAACCACAAACATGACATTTTTCAAATTTGGAACGATACGACTTCGACGCATCGGCTTGGTATTCCTGAATATCATCGCCGTCCTGGGCACGTTGGAATTTTGTTGCCGAAATCTGATCGAAACACCATTTGAATTGATTGTTCGAGGGGAACATTGCCGGCATCTGACTCCCAATATTGATCGCAAAGTGTGGAACAAAGAAACGCAAAAATTTATCCAATTGAAAACCAACTCTCTCGGCTTTCGAGATCATGAACCGGAAATACCGAAACCATCCGGCGTCAAACGGATTGCTGTTTTGGGAGATTCGTTTGTTGCTGCAGAACAAATTCCAGCCGAACAGGTATTCACAGAACAGTTAGAGACTCGTCTGAATCAAAACGGCGATGGGACACGCTGGGAAGTATTGAACTTTGGAGTTCCCGGCACGGGCACTGCCGATCAGCATGTTCGATATCTGCATCATGTACGACAGTGTCACCCGGATATCGTGATTCTGTGTTTCGGCATGTCGACCGATTTGGTCGACCTCAATCCGCGATTATCGACAAACCCACTGGCAAATTATGACTTTAATGAACAAGGTCAACTCGAACTCGTCCCACAAAGTGCTTCGACTCAACAAGCCAATAATCTGCTTAACGACCATTCACGATTCTATATTTGGCAAAAACAGCGATTAAATCGTTTGCGAAAAACTTGGAAATCAAAAACTGGTCAAATCAATGTTCGGCACAAAATCTACTTCGACCCTCCATTAGCAAAGTTTGATCACTCATGGAAACTGCTGAAAGCGATCTTACGCATTTTTCGAGATGACGTTGAATCTGATGGGGCACAATTTGTCGTGATGACGATGCCCAACGCTAACACAATCTATCCGGATGTGTTCGCAGAGTTTGTGGCGGAGATACGTCAGGAAAACCCCGCTCAACAGATCTCCCGAGACCTTCCACTCGAACGCCTGGAAGAGATCGTGGATTCCGCACAGATTCAATTTCTCTCGCTGGAGAGAAGCTTTCGAGCCGGGTTGAAATCTGGAACAATTTCCAATAACCAGGATTTGTTTCCCGGTCGATCGGGACATTTAAGTGCATTTGGACATCAGGAAACGGCCAAATCACTGCAAGAGTATCTCTCTCGCCAACTTCGGTTGTATGACGTCACAGAACCTCCCAAACAGCTCGCGACGGAACCGGACAGAACAGTTTTTTGAGACCTTTTCAGTCAGAATCAATTTGGCGCGTCGAGATCACCTGATTTTCTGAGATCGTTGTGGTTATTTTTTCTTACCCGAAAAATAGTTGACCAGCCACAAGAAGAGAATCGCACCGGCGACGGCCACAACCAGTTCTCCCAGCAAGCCTTGTGCTGCCAGGCCAATCAAAGAAGCAGTGAAACTCCCCAACACACTGCCGACAACACCCACGATGAGATTACCGAGTAATCCAAAGCTGCCCCCCTTCCAGATTTGTCCCGCGATCCAGCCTGCCAGAATTCCCAGTAGTATCGCCCAAAGTAATCCCATCTCGATGTCTCCCCCAGAGTCATGTCAGAGTGACTGTCAAAAGATCAGTCACCGATCAAATGTGGATGCAAGAGCTCTCCATCCGATTCAATATCGGTTTGTGTTCCAGAGCCGATACGGCAACCGGTAATCATATTCCCGGCACCGGCTCCTTTCCAACGAACGGAAGCCAGCGATTGCTTTGGTGAGCGTTGGTCGAGAATCGTGCATCCAGACAGAATAGTATCCTCGCAGTCTTCGAGATACAAACAGTACGGCTCTCCTTCGAGTATTTGTACGCCGCTTAAAGTGATTCCTCGGCATTTGATCAATTCGACGAGTCCTTCCCTCTGGATGGGAACCGCATCGGGAACGGTATGCATTCCCGCTTGAGAGTCTTGAATCAATGTCCCTTGCAAAATGCAGTTTGTCGAGTTCTCGAACCGGACACCAGTGGCGAGTTCGTTTTTGCGATAGTCGGGATTATGCCCAATCACATTACTACCGACGACAATATTTCGAGAATCCTGCACCCATAGATTCCGATGATGGCCCGAATAGATGTAGTTGCCCGTCAATGTCACGCCACGAACAGATTCCAAATGGACATTGGTTTCCTGACTGCCAATCAAATTTCCCGTGATGGCCATCATGCCGACTTTATGATCGATTCCTCCACCTGTTCCGATAAGATGAATGTTGGCTCCATTCGGTGAATATGTGGCTTGAATTGTGTTGCTGGCGATGGTGACTTCGCGAACAGACTCTTCCCCGACATGAATATAGATCTCGGCCGTTGGAATACTGTCTGCATCGGGGACTTTATGAGCACGATTATTGTTGTATTCGATGTCGTTTCCGGTGATCTGCAAATTCCGAATTTCGCTATTCTCGATTCTGATTCCACCCAGTCGATTATAGCTGATGTGGCTGCCGGTAATATTGCACTGGTGCATGTTCAAATTGTCCATATGAACGCCGACACCGGTATTGTTATAGAAGTGGCAGTGATCGATGATCACATTTCGGTTTCGACTGGTAAGATGCACGGCTGTCCGAACCTGATGAATCAAGACACCGCGCAAAGTCGGTTGCATGACTCCCTCGATTCGAATGCCGTCCGCTTCGGGATGATCGCCGGTAATCTCGATACCGCTCACCATCGGCATCCGTTCGTGCTCCCATTCTTCAGGCCGAAAGCCCCCCGGATCAGCGGTCTTGGCATGCGTCCCCTGAAAGAAAAATGCGGGGCCCGATCCTGCCATGATGATCTTCGCGACGCCGTCGGAACCCAGAATTGAAGTCCGGCTGTGTTTGGCCAAATCGATTTGGATGGTACGGGAAATCCGATAATTTCCACGACCAAACTGGACGACTCCTTCTCCCGATTCGATGGCATGTTGAATGGCGTCAGCATCATCGACGATTCCATCACCCACCGCACCAAAATCCTTAACGTAAGCCATTTTGCAATCCTGATCTGGAGAAGACGATTGTTCCTCGATTCATTGTGAAGGAGTGATGGAATGGAAGCAAAAGCGATCTACGGAGATTCTCAATTCCACGGGAATCCGAAAAAACAGGGAATCCACCTCGTCGAAAGCCAAGAGTTGATTTACACTTGTTACAGACAATCCACACAGATTGCCCACACACACACTCATGGACGACATACTCATGCTTCAAAAGCAGGATAATTATCCTAAAATTTCACTTTCCGAAACCGATAAACAACTCCCCAAATACTTCTCTAACGGCTTCACGCGTTACGCCAACTTCAAGCCGATGGCCAAAGGTGGAAAGGCCGAGTTGTATAGTTGTCTGGACAAGAATCTCGGACGCCAGGTCGCGTTCAAAACATTACATCGTTCGATTTCCGAGGATGAATATGAACGTCGGCGATTTGTGCGTGAAGCACGTGTGACAGCGCAACTTCAGCACCCCAACACCGTACCGGTCTACGATATCGGCGTGGATGTTGAGGGGAAGCTGTACTTCACCATGAAAAAGGTGGAAGGAGAAACGCTGCGTGAAGTGATCAACCTGTTGCAAAAAAATGACCCGGATGCTCAAGCCACTTATACTCTCGAACGTATTCTGGGTGTTTTGATTCAAGTCAGTAATGCGTTGGCGTATGCGCACGCCCATGGTGTGGTCCACCGTGATATTAAACCCGCAAATATTCTGGTCGGTTTTTTTGGTGAAGTCGTGTTACTGGATTGGGGAGTTGCCAAAGTTTGGGATATCCCTAAAGCAGAAGACGAACGGATCACACAGGAACAAAATATCCCCAGCAGCGATTCCGAACACGAACTCGATCGTTTAACGGGAACAGGGAAACGCCCCGGGACGCCGTTATATATGTCGCCCGAACAGGTGGAAGGGGCTGAGATCGACGAACGGACGGATGTTTACAGTATGGGCGTCGTTCTCTACGAATTGTTGTCGCTACAAGATGCCTCGCGAGGAAAGACGGTGAAGGACACATTCCACAATATCGTCAATGTCGTGCCTCCCAATTTGCGTGATGCCGCCCCCGACAGGGACATTCCTCGGCGACTCTCCAAAATCTGCATGAAAGCATTAGAGAAGGATAAAGAAGATCGTTATCAATCGATGCTGGAATTAATTGATGCCATTCGTGGATTTCGCCGCAAAGCGCTTGAATCTGCATTTATCGAATAGCATTCAAATCTTCGTTTTCTGCAATCACTCCCTGCAACTGCTCAAAAACAAGGGGTGAAAGTAAACCGCTTTTCGAGACTCTGGCGATTGTCTCGCGCACGCGCTCCCAGTCTCCAAACAACAGCCAAGGTTCGTGTTCCGCGTCTCCCTACAAAACAGCCAGCTGCTCAAATTCTCGACACAATGAGCGAGCCTGCTGCGGTGAGATATTCAAGACAAAACAACTCTCTTCGGAGGGCCATTCGCGTGCGGGATCTCGTCCCGCCGCCTCCCACCACTTTAAATCGACTGCGTTGATATCAGCTTTCAAGATCGCTTGCGCCAGATCGTTTTCCTCAGCCGATCGTCGTTCGGAATGAGGATTCCATGCCGTCACAACACACCAGCTAAAGACGCCAGCCTGCATTAACGACAAGTTTTGTTCAGAGCACAATTCACCCACATGAAACATGAGCGGACTCACAGGCGACGCAACGTGGTAGTCGGTTCGACAATAGGCCTCCAGCAAATTCGCCCACCGTTCATCCGACCATTCTTCGATCGCTTCCCCGCTTGACCTCATGGGTTGGCCGTTTCTGACTCTTTCGGCTCGGCGGTTTCGACTTCTGCGGGAGGCTCGAGTTCCAGCAGGATCGTTCGACGTGTCGCGTCATACTCGACTGATTTCGCGAATTGAATCGCATCCGCGAACTTCTGCGGATTCAGGACTGGGGTCATTTCGATGGTGACACTTGCGCCTGAACGTCGCGGCAGGGAGATCGTCTTTTCGGGGACCTCCGTCAATCCCTCGAGCTGCTCAATCAACTTGCCCAGTTCTGCCTCGGAGATTTCTGATTTCAGTTCGATCGTGACAGGACTGACCTGCACTGCACCGGCTCCCAACATCGCACTGAGCCCCGGCATCCCCAACGAATTGGCAATAAGTTGCGGTGCTTCAGAATTCATGGCCGCGTAAGCGGTGTTAAATTCCTCTTGTGTTTTTGCCTTCTGTACGGCGGCAACTAAAGGCTCGACCTCTTCTAATGCGGGAAGAATCCGGTCTTTTAGCATATTGACCTGCTGAGCCATCATGGGGATTTGAGCTTTCGCCATCCCCATCGACAAAGAAAACATTCCCGCCATGCTCTGTGGAATCCATTTCCCTTCCACTTTGACCATGTTGATTTCTGTGGAATTGTCCATGGCTTTAATGACAACCACGGCAGAGTCTTCCTCGATATTTGTAGCTGTCACATAAATGCCATCGAAGAACTTACCGATATCTGCCTGTTGCAAAAACATTTGAGCTTGAGGGTTGGACTTCAACTCTTCCACTTGTGCAGCTTCTGCAACCAACAGCTCAACGAAGAGTCGTAGATTTTCAGCAATTGGACTGACAGTTTTCGCAAAAAAAGCTCGCCCATCAAACGATTTTAATTTAGCAGTACTGCTGATTTCAGAATTGATCAGCACAATCGAAAGTTTGTTCATCGGCTCAGACAGCTTGCGAAATTTTTCAACCGTCAACCAATCCACAGAACCCGCTCCCGCCATTGTGGCCATCGATTTCATTGAAGATAACTGTTCCTGCATTTCGGGAGTCTGATAAACCATCTCCTCTTTAGTGAGCATTTTGCTGACATAACGATTCATCATATTGAATGATTTGTCCCAAAGTTCCGCATCCACTTGCGCTCCGAACTCCTGAAACAGTTCGTTGATCTGATTCTGATAACTTCTGGGCAATAGATCCCAAATTCGTTCGTACTGATTGTTTTCCACGGCTGACAGAAATTGTTTGACAACGGCATCGGGAGTCTCAGCATTTGAAGTCGTACCACCCGATGAGGATGTTGGAGTTGAGAACGAGGGAGCGCCCGAAAATGAAGGTGTCGCGGGAGCGGCGCCCGGAGCTGTGGGTGCCGAGGGAGTTGTTGCTGGAGCTGTTCCCGTAGCGGCAACCGGTGCAGGATCATCTCCTCCACACCCGATGAACGAAACAGAGATCAAAACGGACAGTGCTGGAACAGCAATCAATCGAACAGACATATCGAGGCCCTTGTAAATAGTGTCTGTCATCATACTAACAGCGTTTTCTCTCTGATTCAGCGTCCAACTCTGTAAATTTCTTTATCGGGCTTCAACTCTTATCATCTCACGAAAAAACCCGGTCGAGTTAAACTCAACCGGGTATAGGCTACGAATGAAAGAGGATGTGAAATCACATAGGAAACATCATTTTTCCGAGGCTGTAGAGATAGATGATCGCGAAGACGGAAATGAACGTCACGCGGGTTTTTTGTTTTTGCATCGGACATTGAGCCGTCCCCATCGTCATCAGCAACAAACCAAACCCCTGCACGGTTGCCAGTGCGTAGACACCAACCCCAAACAGAATCAGGGCGTAGTGCCGAATATTATCGAGAAATTTGATTCCGAACGGCAAGAAACAGACCGCGATCAAACCCTCAAAACCGACAGTAAACCAAGTAAGTGCGAGAGCAAAATTCCGAACTCCAGACGGCACAGAATCCATCAATACCACCGATTTCTCGGTCCCGGAAAGGTTTTCCAATTCACCCAGTTGTTCGTGAATGCCTCGCAAGTCATCCTCGGTGACGCCGCAGACATACATCGTGGCCGGATAAAATCGTGGGTCTTCGAGCAACGTCAGTGTGAAGAACGAATTATCGACATAGTTGGGAACGGTCAATTTCCAGAGCGTGGCGAACAGAAAACACAATCCGATCAACCAACGAGCATTAAAGGAAATCGACTTGGCCTTCAATTTGTCCGGCAGCAACGTGCTGCAGAACATGGCGATGCACCAATAAATCATCAGATACTTGTGATTGTCAATTTCGTACCAATGCGGAACGTGGCCGTATAACATGGTGCCACTGATTCCAAACCAAAGCCAGGGTTGACGATAGACGGCAGGCATCACAAAACCGATGACGCACAATCCAATCATCACATACTCGACCATATCATCGAGCCCTGAACTTGCGATGAGCATCAGGAATGTGAGCCGACTGACGGCACCGAGGCCATCCAGTTCGAAGGCTTCCTGCTTTTGCAGATCGGCAAAGACTCGTTTGATGCGGCCAACCGGTCCCGATTTCTGGATCGCTGGCTGAGTTGGCGGTGTGAGGGTTTCAGTACTACTCATGGTTGGCAATCCACGCAAATGTCCAGATTATCGCCGGCAGCTGATGCCAAGACGTTTTTATAAAGACGGAAAGTGTAAGTGGCCGTTTTCCCGGCAAACTCACCCTTCCATAATTCCACTCGTATTTCCGTAAAGCTCAGACGGTTTTCCTCGTTGTGTTGTCCCTGAAATTCGGTCAAGTTTTCTTCCTCTGCCTTCCCTTCATCTATGGCTTTCTGGATGTCGGCGACAATACTCTCGTACATTCCAGGACCAAAACCACGTACGGGTTCCACGCGAATCCCTTCGGATTCCTCGTCCGTCGAGTCGGCAGGTTTGTCCGCAACCAAAGGTGCGTCCACATCGATTGCGTCGGATTCTTCAGAGTTTCCCTCTTCCGACTCCTCCTCGACACCGTTCAGAATATCTTCGATGTCCCGCAGTTGAGACATCGATAAAACCACTCGTTCATCCTTTTTGAGGCCATTCAATTCTCGCGCTGCCTCAATCATTTGAGGCAGCAAAGTCTCGGCATCATTCAAGTACCAGGAAAACTTGGAGAGTTGATTGGCTATCTGTTGAAGGTTCGCGTCTGTGGGAACAGTCCGAGCCAAACTCACATCGTCCATGACTCCCCCTTCATCTATGATGAAGTTGTAGTGAACGGGGATTTCGATTTCGTAGTCACTCGTGACCAAATACGCACGAAGTTCACGGTTTCCAGGAGAATCGACCGAGGCAAACATTCCGAAGCCTCCTCCCTTCCAGGGAGATTGATCGATGGTGTAGGCTCGGACGATCTGTGTCAGTGCGACGATCACCAGCAAAAGTGGTGTCAACAGAACCAGCAATTTGCGGCCCGGACTGAAATCAGACATCCAGGCGAGACGAAAATTATCAGGTGTATTCGATTGGGAACTCATGAGGGGAGAACTCCTGCGGAACTTGTAAAGGCAATCAAGACGACTCACCGATTAGGGACGAAAACATCAAAGTGCAGCCAGCACCTTCTTCTGTTCTTCTTCGGGCAATCGTCCGTTCCAGACTTCCAGAACTTTGCCATCGCGATCGACCAGCAACATCGTCGGAACGCCTTGGACGTTCATCTTGTCCATGTCGAGTTGAACAATTTTGTCCACTTTGACGTTGTTTTTGTCGAGGATCTTCTGCTCTTCCTCAACGGGTGTCTGCTCGTGAAGAGCCACGATGACAGATTTGCTGATGCCTTCGGCATTACGCTTCTCGATAATTTGTCGAAAGAAGGGCATGCTCTTGGTGCAATGCGGGCAGTTTGGTGAAATGGCGAGAACGATTGTCTGATCCTTGTCAGAGACCAGATGCTCTTGCAGAACGTCTAACTGATCACCTTTGGCCAGTGGTTCCGGCGGACGCATTGACCACTTCACACCTAACGTCGCGAGTGAAATGAGAATGACGGCGACGTAACCGATGACTTCGAGTTTTCGTCCTTGTTGAGCAAGCTGAGCTTGTTCCGCGTCAACTCCCTCTGGGAGTTCTGCTTCCGAGGCATCAACCGAATTTTCGGGAGCCGCAGAGTTTTCAGGAGTCGGATCTTCAGAATGTGGAATCTCTGGCATTTCAACAAGCCTTAGCCGAGGGGGTGAACTATGGCAATCAGGAAACGATCAATTCGTCGCTCCTGAAACTTACAAATTCGTTCTGGGGGCACCCCCAAAGGAGTGTCAACCCCCGAATTGAGAAGTTCTCTGAATTCGTTCAGCGATCAAGACAACCGGGATAAGAAACCGGTTATACAGATTCTATCGAGCCCCTATTTCCCCACGCTTGCGACTTTGGCCACTCAAGTAGCGGGGCGATATTCCGTCATGACCCACGGAAACTCGCACTGAAAAGAGCCCTGCGGATCGCTATCGAGGCCCTTTGTCTGAAAGGTTTGCGATGGATATTTCTTGGTGAATTTCTCATCGACCAAGATGTTCGTCTCAACGGGCTGAATCGAATCGGCGGAGACTTCATAGTCGAACTGTCGAATCGAGATCGAACATCCCGTCCTCTTTTTCGCTCGCCCCGCGAACACCACTGGCACTGCCAATACATCTCGAATCAAATTCACAGACTCTGAAGAAACACTCCCCGATTTCGGCGTGATCTTGGCATCAAAAATTTGTTGACCATGACGATTGAACGCCCGAAATTGTTCCGGCTCTGATTCAAAACGACCATGATGCTTTGAAAAGCCGTACATACATCGACCGAGTACCGAAGAACAAATGCTATTCAGGAAGATTCGTGCATAGAGACTCACACAGGGAATGGCTGGCAACTCTGCCGATTCGGGGAGTTGTAAGTTGGGAATGATCATTAACACTTCGTCGTATTCGATGCCGAAGCCATATTGAAACTCCCATCTTCCCCAAACATTTCTCACGTAGCGTTGTTTCCCGAACAAGTACATCACGGGGAGTGTTGTTTTACCATCAGAATCGAGCGGCGTAATTCCACTGCCAGTTGGTATCAATTGCTCAATCGCGTCGATGGGAACTTCGCACGGCGAGACAAAACCGGCAAAGGTTCCCCGTAACGAACGGGGGCTCTCGGAGGAGGTTTTGGGAACGCGACGGATGGAAACGGGAAGTGGCATATCAACGACGCCCTATGATGAGAATAGAGACGTTGAGGTGTATCAAAATATCGACGAGAGGTAAAGATCTGAGCCGCGAGAGTCCGACCCGCACGAAGTCTACAAAGTACACCTTACTCGTACCGTCGTCCGTCATGTTTGAGCCAGCCGCCGGGATGATTTCCGTCTGAAGCTCGATGAGTCCAATGCAACACGCCTCCTTGAGAATTCCATTCATACTCGCCATAAAAATCGACTCGATCACCGACGGATAATTCCTCGATCTTCGCAGCAACATCGATATTGTGTGCGACCACCAACGTCTGTCCAGAATCGAGTTTGAGAATGAAACGCTGATGACGACTCCCTTCGTTATCGTCCGGTAAGACCCGGTCCACCGTGCCGTGCCCCATCACTTGAATATCACTTTGATGGTTCTTGAATGCCTCCGCTAAGACAAGGTCAGCGTCTCGGAGTGAAACGATGTTGGGTTCGTTCTGTTGTTTCTGTGGCCTGGCGTCGGATGTCGCAACTTGTTTCGATTCGTAGAGAGACCACAAATAGAACACCGCGAAGATGACTAAGGGAAGAATTTTCTTGAGATTTTTGGGGGGGCGACATGGGTCGTTTTCACTTCCGGTCTATTCGGCTATCCGCCTGATGTTCCAAGACACGATTTTTAGAATCGCAGTTTACTCATTTCTTCTTTGAGAAAAAATAGCTTACATTTTCACCCTCGATGGAAAGATGACCATTTTTTTCGAGTGCCTGAATAAGACTTTTGAGTTCAGGTTGTTTGAGCGATTTAGAAAACTGCGAATTGATTGAATTGGAGAGAGTTTTTACTTTTCGAGGTCTGCTGGTTCCTCTTGCCTTAAGGTTTTTGACGATAGCCGTAATTTTTTCGTTGCTCGATTGTGCGTTCGAATTATTGTTCAATGGAATGTCTGCGATACTCTTCGATCGCTTAATCCTGATTCCTTTGCCCTTGGCATGCCGGATTAACGGATCGAACCCCGTGTCTTTGGAGATGATGTGGAAGACTGAACCCGGATCAGATTTCGAGAGTTCACCGATCGTGAAAGCGATGTGAAAGTCCAACGCATTGGGACCGTTTCCTGAAATCTGAATGTACTCAGCTTTGTTTCCCAGAGTTTGAATAGCTTTGACAAATTCCACAGGAACTTTGGTTTGATTCGCTCCCAGAAAAACCAACACTTTTAACTCAATACCATCAAGCAACGACAACTCTGTGGGCTGAACATTCTCGTAGTCAATCAACAGATAATTCGTTTTCACAGCCATATGATCTGCTGTCCGCGTCAGAAATTAAGAATACTGAGTCCTAAGTTATCAGTGTCGCAGGAGGCGTGTACGAACAACAATCATTTTCTGTGAGTTCTCTGAGAAACACGCGACTCACCTACTTGACGACCCGCGTATTCGTGCCGCGAAGTTCGGCGACATCTCCCCCGCTCTGGATGAGCGTGATGGTCCAATCCTCGGTGTCATCATTCCGAAAGGTTGATTTCACTGTGACCTCCGACTCTCCGGAATGCCCCGTGTACGTGAATGTCTTGGTCGCTTCGTTCCAGTCACCCGTCAGCATAAAATGGATACCACGCGAGTCGTGAAGAGACAGGAAGTATTTCTTCGACTGCTTGTCATAACCTCGCAAGATCAAACTTTCCGAACCATCGCGGAACACCTGCTTCTGCTGAAGGACCTGACCATTCAATTTCCACTCGTTAGAAATATCAAAGGACATCTTTTGATCTTGATCGACGCCGTCCCATTCCCCGACAAAACGACCGAGAACCTTCTGCTCGGGAGTAAGATCGGCTGATTCAGAAATCATCGGAAAGAACCAGGAGACAAAAACAATTGCTGCCAGACTTCTTATTATCATCACAATTCCCCTTGTTGAGCGTATTGATTTTGAGCGTATCGAAAATGAGTCAGAGTGGCTCGTCTTCGAGAACCTTACACAAGCCGATCACCGACCAACAGGTGCCCCAATAAATGGATGTTTCGACCGGTTTTCCCTTGGCATTTTTTTTGGTACCGGGTGTGGTGTCCCAACTGCCATTGTCGGCTTGATGGGACAATAGAAAATCGACACCCTTTTGCAGGGCCGGATCGCTCTGTGGAAGTCCGGCGAAACGAAACGCATACAACGCCATTCCGGTCGCCATCGGATCACTGGCGGTCTCCCCTACCCAGTTCCAACTCCCATCTTCTCTCTGTCTCAATTTCAGTTCGGCAACCCACTGCGAAACTTGCTGATCGTCTTGGGATTGAATCGCGAGAAGCGTGCGCAACATCAACTCCTCGGCACTCGATCCGGTCGGTGCCTTTGCAATTGGGACCATCGCCTTTTTCCGAGCAACCTGCGCTTCGGCATCAGGCGATGTTCCCAGCGCCAACGCATTCCACATGGAAGAGACAAGAGCCGTTTCGTCCGCAGGACGGCGTTGTAGCGGCAATTGGCCGTTCGCTTTCCAAAGACCATTCTCCTGCTGACCATCAATCAGATATTTGAGGAACACTTCTCGCGTTGCGTGGTCTTTCCTCGGGGTAAACAGTTTCCGTTCGGCCCAGAGAATATGACTCGCGCATTCAAGGTTTCTCGTGGCTGCCGGTTTCTGATCTTCTTCATTCAGCTTGTTGAGATCTGTACGCGACCAGAGACGTAACTCTTCTAATGCTGCCTGATCGACATCGATACCAACATCGGCGGCCGCGGAGAGTGACCATGTCATGAACGAAGTTCGATGACAACTGGTGCAATCTTTCGACTCAATCCAGGAGTTCCCTTCACTCACGATGAACGGTACTGCCTTCTCAACAGACTTGCGAATCGAATTTTTGTCTTCTGCTGAGGTGCAGTCCCCTTGGATGAGGATGAGCAAACAGCAGACAATGACTAGCTGCGTCAAACGATACATGAGGTTCTCCAAAACGAAGTCGAGCGACTCACTGTATTGTAACAAAAAAAAAACATGGGGAAGCAAGAAATCAATGTTTGCCTTTCAGACATTTTCTCGACTACGATCAAGTCAGCCCGCCTTGATGTCCTTCCTTAAATCAAGTGAGACAACCATGATTGCCTGCCGTCAAATAGTTTTAATGTTACTGGTCAGCAGCCTTTTGGGATTCGCCACGAATTCAATATTCGCTCAGGAACAAAGCGGAAAAGTCTTCAAAGCAGGAGCAGCCACCAGCAACATCACTCCACCGTTAGGCGAACGGGTGATCGGCGGATTTGCTCCCTTTCCGTCCACAAATATCCATGACGAACTTCACGCACGCTGCCTCGTTCTCGAAAATGGCCAGACAAAAATAGCGATTGTGATCTGCGACAACCTCGGCATCCGCAAAGATGTTTATGCAGAAGTACGCGAACTCGTCACTAAGGAAACTGATCTGTCGCCTGCAAACATCTTAATGGCGGCGACTCACACGCACTCGGCGACCCCCAGCAGCAGTGAAACTTATCGGCCTTTACTTGTCAGACGCATTGCCGACTGCATCCGCAGGGCGAACGAAAATCTGGAGCCTGCGAAAATCGGCTGGTCGAGCGTGGATGAACCTTCGGAAGTCTTCAATCGCCGCTGGTATGTGACCGATCCCGAATTGTGTCGGAATCCCTTTGGTGGCATTGATGAAGTTCGCATGAATCCTCCTCGCGGCAACAAAGCTCTGGTCAAGCCGGCTGGCCCCATTGATCCCGAAGTCTCCTTCATCAGCGTGCAAACGAAAGAGGGACGTCCGCTCGCTCTCATCGGAAATTATTCCTTACACTACGTCGGCGGTGTCAATAGGGGTGAAGTCTCGTCGGATTATTTCGGCATCTTCTCTGAACGAATTGGAGAGTTGATTGGTGCTGAAGACCATTACAGTCACCCGCCGTTTGTCGGCATGATGTCGAACGGCACGAGTGGAGATATCAACAACATCAATTTTCCAAATCCTGGGACGAAGCGGTATGCTCAATATGAGAAGATGACCGAAGTCGCGGAGAAGGTTGCTCAGAAAGTAAAAACTGCCTATGAAAAAGTCGAATACCACGACTGGGTTCCGTTGGGTGTCGCTAATCGGGATTTGACTCTCGAAGTTCGCAAGCCTGACGAGTCGATGCAGGCTTACTTCAAAAAAGTGCTCGCTCAACCGGCAGAGGCAGAAAAGTTTCATCGCTACGAAACGAATTACGCAGAGCGCGTTCAAAACTTACTCGATGGACCTGATGAAATCACTATCCCGTTGCAAGCGGTCCGCATCGGTGATTTAGGCATTGCCGCCATTCCCTTTGAAACATTCGTCGAGATCGGTTTGGACATCAAAGAGAAATCGCCTTTCGCGGATGCGTTTACCATCGAACTTGCCAACGACTACAACGGCTATCTGCCGACGCCCGAACAACACAAACTTGGCGGCTACGAAACCTGGATGGGAACGAACAAAGTGGAATTCAACGCCTCGGTGAAGATTACCGACACCATTCTGGAATTGATGCAGGAGTTGAAAGAGAAAAACGAATAACTCAATACGATTGAGTGGTCAGATTTCCAAACGCTCAACACTCGTTTTAAGGTGTCAAGATTTCCAAATATTGGGACACACTTGGCGATACTCTTGAGGAATCTTGCCCGATACTGTTGGATACCCTTGGCTGATACTCTTCGATACTCTTGAGCAAGTTGATTGTTGACAGCGAGTTGCGTCGATTGCTGCTCTTTCGCGATATGACGTTTTTTGTCGGTGCGCATTTTCTACGCCACGCGAAATCGCCTCCTTTCTCACGTTGCAGCGGTCGTCATTGTTCAACAGGCTAAGCGGCAAAACGGACTAAAGTATTCCTTGGCCGGTGGAACCGGCCCTACAAAAAACTGGCCTCATGCGCGAGTTTTGATGACGTTCTAATTGCCAAAGATCGAGTTGATGCGTGATCTATTTCGTGGTGCACTGCGTGCACCCTACAAGTAAACCAGTGATTGGTAGGGTGCATGAAATGCACCACGGTCAATATCAACGAACCTCGAACGCTAACTCTGGTAGATCGTGTTTGGCAAGATGAGTTTTGCGTGAGACCATTGACGCAATGATCATGGGTAGAAATAGAACACGGATGAAACGGAGAACACGGATTGTCACGGATTTGAACAGAGCCAGTGAACGGGTTGCTGTAGGCCGATATGAAGGAAACGCTTCTTCTCGCGCCCTTGTTGAAGACTACCGCAACAGGTCTTTTTCCCTCCTGTTCGTCGGGAGACCTGTCTTGCTTCCTCGCTATTCGCTCGGTGGCCTCAATTACGCGAGTCGGCATGAGCGATTTGGAATGGTTCTGGAGTGGGTGAATTTTAACCACGAAAGTCACGAATCAAACGAATGACATCAAGCCGTAGGCTATGGAGTGCGGTGCCCCGGCACCGCTTTCCTTTCCATTTCATTCCAGCAGCGAGAGAGCAAACAACGCGGATTGAGAAAGAAAGCTCCGCCAAGCCGGAGCATTCCAAAACTCGACCGTTGTTAATCTAATGTCACTATTGAATCACTATTGAAGATGTCGGACGCTGATGATTTCTGATTGAAAGAATCATCTCACGCAAAGGTGCCAGGAACGCAGAGAAATTACAGCATGTGTGGCTGGGGCTCTAAAGTCTATCGCAAAAAAAACTCCACTTTAATTTCGCATGCAGCCGTCGTCTTAGGGAACAAAAGCATGGCCCCAGATGAAAGAAGTTGACTCACGCAAAGGCGCGACGGCGCAAAGGAAAGCAAAATCGGGTAGCACCGTTTGCTCGTCAAACAATCAAGGCGTGGGGTTCCGATTCCCCCGGTTTAGCATGTTCAATGTATGGCGGAATGTAGTCTGGATTCTGGGACATTGTGAGCGCTCACAGAATAATTATGAGAGAGAATTTTGAATAAGCAAAATACTTCGACGTTGCCCAAAGATAAAGTTTTCTCTGGTGGATTCTTGATTTGATGGAGTGAAGCAGGGTCACAGAGACCAGCCTGAATCACTTGATAACCCCGCATCGTCATCGGGCTAAGAAATATTTGACAGCGTGAATCGCAACAGAGACAATAAAAGACCCGTCATTCCTGTTCCAGGAGAGTGATCTCATGCTCGCCAAATCATTGTCGCGGTTGTTGCTCGCCTTGCTCGTGACGCTCAATGCGTCTCTACTCACTGCCTGCTTGTGGGATAGCGACACGCGCAGCATGGAAGAAAAAGCGTTCCCCGATGCGCTGGCGCTCATCACGGGAGGATTCCTGCGCCATTCACCTGAGTTTTACGAATGGCGGATCGAAGACCGCCTGGCCAAAATTGAAAAGACTCCAGACAAATTGGAACTCTACGACGACTTGGCCGTTGCATATGAGAAGACAGGGCAGACCGAAAAAGCCATCGAAGTGATGCAGCAGATTGAAGCGCGCGATCCTGATCGCTACGAAACTCTGGCCAATCTCGGCACGTTTTATGTCCATCATGGAGAACTTGAACGCGGCCTCGTCTACATCGACAAAGCGTTGGAGGTGAACCCCGATGCGCACTTCGGCAGAGAACGGTATCAGAAGTATGTGGTGGAATATGTGATATCGAAAAAAAGCTTTTGATCCTTCTGAATTGCCGTTGGATGCTGAATCGCTCCGTTGGAGAGGTGGGCAGGCTGTCGGGTTCACCCAATTTCTGTTTTCTCAACTGTCGTTGGAGACTCCTCAGGGTGCGGACTCGGTTGATCCTGAACTGAAAAAACAACAGGACGCTGAGGTGAAAAAAGCGACTCAAGGGTTACTCGGGATGATGCGGTTCGGAAATCACGATTCGCCGATACTGCTGGAATGTTTGGGAGATTTGCTGATTTATGGAGAAGAAGAGGACGCTCATCGACAACTTGCCAGCCGCTCATACCTCAAAGCAAGCTATGAGTTGGAATCCTCAGTAGTCGCTGATGGATACTTAGATCTCTGTTATCCAGCAGTAGGCTCCATCTACTCTCCCGCGCAAGGCGACTCTTTGGAATTCCCTGAATTCGAGAAACGGTTTCAGGAAGAGATGACTGCTGCTGACGGATGGGTGCAGACCGTATTTGATGACGAACGGAAATGGATTGCTGAAGGAGTTGATGTCGAACAGAAATATGCCGAGAAGTATTACTCGGCCCCGCCACCGGTTCCCGATGTGGAAGAAGCCTATTCTGGGCAGGGTCCTACTGGTCCGCAGGAGGAAAAAAAACTGATCCAACGCGCGATCTTCATCGCAAAGATTCTCACATTCGGCCTGTTTCTGGTCATTCTGTTTGCGGGTCTCCGAATCCTCAAATATTTCAGGAATAAATCGCAAACAACAGAGTCACCACAGTCGATGATCGGAAAAGTCTTGCCACAGATGAAGAAAGAGTGAGACCACGTTTCTACGGCAAATAAAGAGGCTTCGATTTTGGAAACATTTTCCATTCAGTCGGTTCTTGTGTGTTGAGTCGCGTTGCCGTTACGATGAACGCATGAAAGAACTTTGTTGCGTTATCAAATTTGTACCGTTTGCGTGCATGTCTCTCGTCCTCTGTCTGATGACGCATGGAGTCCGCGCTGACGAAATCGACTTCAATGAGCAGATTCGACCGATTCTGGCCGAGAATTGTCTGCATTGTCACGGCCCGGATGCCGACAAACGCGAAGGAAATTTACGTCTCGACTTGGAAGATGCCGCCAAAGCGAAAGCCATCATCGCAGGCAAACCGAGCGAGAGCGAACTCATCAAACGTCTGAAAACGGACGATGAATTCACCAGGATGCCGCCCCCCGAATCGGGAAAGTCACTGACACCAGAACAAATTCAGTTGCTGGAACAATGGATTGCGCATGGAGCGCAATATGAAGGCCATTGGGCGTTTGAACCGATTGTGAAACCGGAGTTGCCGCCGAATGATCCCACTGCAAAAACTGACATTGATCGCTTCATCCTGGCAAGACTGAAACCGCAAGGACTGTCACTCGCACCGCGCGTCACGAAGCAACAATTGATCAGGCGAGCGACTTTTGATCTCATCGGCCTACCGCCGACTTGGGAAGAAGTAAAAGACTTCTTGAACGATGAATCGCCAAATGCGTTTGAAAAAGTGATCGACCGTTTGCTGGCATCACCTCATTACGGCGAACGCTGGGGTCGACATTGGCTCGACATCGCCCGGTATGCCGACACACATGGTGGAGCGGCGATCGGCTTTACCAAGTTCCCCTTTTCCTATACCTATCGTGACTACGTGATTCGTGCGTTGAATGACGACATTCCATACAACCAGTTTGTGTTAGAACAATTGGCCGCCGACCAACTCGGATTGCCGACCAATGATCCGGCTCTGGCGGGATTGGGATTTCTGACGGTCGGGATGCAGTTTCGCAATATGCATGACACGATTGACGACCAGATCGATGTGGTGAGTCGTGGGTTATTGGGGATGACAGTCTCTTGCGCCCGCTGCCACGATCACAAATACGATCCCATTCCGACCAGCGATTACTATGCGTTGTACGCAACGCTCGCCAGCAGTGAGTCGCCGGAACTTTTACCAGTCGTGGGAACACCCGAACCAACACCCGCGTATCAAAAGTATCAAGCCGATCTTAAGGAACGACAGGCGGCTTACGATGACATGGCTCGCGAGCAGAATGCCGTCATGAGAGGACGCTTGCGAATGCAGGTTGGGCTGTATTTGAAAGAGCTTGCTAAAGGTGTTCCCGAGCAGGATTTGGCGTCAGTCTTTCTCTCTTATCGGACGGACGATTTGCGTCCGCGCGTTCTGGAAGCGTGGCGCACGTATCTCCAGAAATTTGACGGCAACGATCCGGTGTTCGGTGCTTGGCATCAATTATCGGCATTGAAACCGGAAGAGTTTGAAAAACGGAGCCTGGAAATTCTTCAAAAGATGATCGACGAAGATGGAGATCCCACCAAATGGCCTGCTCCGCAATCGCTGGGAGCAGCAGCACCGAAGTGGAATCCTCGCGTGATTGAAGTGATCAAAGCAAAGCAGCCGAAATCGATGCTCGATGTCGCAGAAGCATACGGCCTACTATTCGCCGACGTTCATCGGCAATGGTTGAAGTTATTACAGGAGACGGCCGCGGAAGCCGTCCCGGGAGCGGACGTGATCCCTGATGAAGATGCTCGACATGCCAATGTGAATAGCCCCATCAATCGTCAACTGCGCACGCATCTTTACAAGCCGGGGACGCCGACATCGATGGATGAACGAGCGGCAGCGCGAGAATTGAATCGATCAATCCGCGACAGCTTGAACGGTCGTAAGAATCAAATCCATAATCTGCATTTGTCTTCCCCCGGTTCACCGCCTCGAGCGATGACGTTGAAAGAAGATCGGCAAGCCGACGATTTTTATGTTTTCAAACGCGGCAGTCCCGTGAATCGTGGAGAGACGGTCGAGGCCCATTTTCTCACTGCGTTATCAACTGGAGAAGTAGAAGCATTCCCGGATGGCAAACGTCGGCTTGGCCTGGCGCGTTCGATTATCGACCCTGCAAATCCACTTACGCGACGAGTGTTCGTGAACTGGGTCTGGCGCAATCATTTTGGCAAAGGACTGGTGCGCACGCCTGATAACTTCGGAACACGGGGGCAACCTCCCACACATCCCGAATTACTCGATTATCTCGCCAGCACTTTTGCCGAAGATGGCTGGTCGCTCAAAAAACTACATCGGCGCATCATGCTGTCAGCGGTTTATCAACAGGGAGCGGTCGAAAACAAGACGGCACGTGTTGCCGATCCTGACAATAAACTCTTGTGGCGGATGCCGAGACGCCGATTGAAACTGGAAGCAATGCGAGATTCGATGTTGGCGGTCTCGGGTGAATTGAATGCCGCCATGGGGGGCCGTCCGTTCGATTATCTCTCGAATCCGGTTGTTCCACGACGCAGCGTCTACGCCTTTGTGAACCGGGACATTGTCCATAATCTGGCCAGTACCTTTGATAGTGCCAATCCCAATGCCTGTACGGCAAAGCGGCCGGACACCAATGTTCCCCAACAGACACTGTTCGCGCTCAACTCTGATTTCATTCAGGATCGTGCCGTGAATTTGGCCGCTCATCCTGATATCAGTTCTGCGGAATCCGATGAAGAACGGGTCGAGCGATTATATCAACGGGCATTGGCGCGACGACCGGATGATAGCGAATTAGAAATTGCGTTGAATTATGTGCGCAATAATAACGAAACAACCAAAACCAACCCCTGGCAGCGACTGGCACACGTGCTGTTGGCGGCCAATGAATTCGTCTTTGTGGACTGATTATGACAATATTCAAACAACCTCACCCTTTTGATCGACGAACCTTTCTGCAACGCAGCGGGATGGGCTTCGGCTCGCTCGCGCTGGCTGGTTTGATGGGCGAGAGCAGTTTGGCGGGTGAGGAGAACACACATTTTCCCGGCAAAGCCAAGCATGTGATTCATGTCTTCCTGAATGGGGGGATGTCTCAGGTGGATACGTTTGATCCCAAGCCCGAATTGACAAAACGGGGCGGTCAAATGTTGCCGTTCGACAACTTGCAGACCGAACGAAAAACGGGAGTCGCACTGCCGTCACCTTTCAAATTTGAGAAACATGGCGAGAGCGGGATCCCGGTCAGCGATCTGTTCCCGCATTTGTCACAACATGTCGATGATATGGCTGTCATACGCTCGATGTATGCCGAGTTACCGAATCACGAAATGTCGCTGATGCTGATGAACACAGGCGATCAGCGATTGGTCAGGCCAAGTTTCGGTTCCTGGCTCACCTGGGGGATGGGAAGTGAGAACAAGAACTTACCCGGATTCATTGCCTTGTGTCCGGGAGGATTGCCGGTCGGTGGAGCGGGAAACTGGAGATCCGCGTTTTTGCCGGGTGTGTATCAGGGGACTCACGTCGATACGAATCAGACCGACCCTAAAAAACTGATCGCCTACGTCCACAATGCCCGACTCAATCAACAGGAACAAAAATCGCAATTTGATTTGTTGCAGTCTCTCAACCGCAGGCATCTCGAACAACGCCCCGGAGAAGCCGAACTCGATGCCAGAATCCGCTCTTTTGAGCTTGCCTACAACATGCAAATGGAAGCGACCGACGCTTTTGACATCGAGCAGGAGCCGGAACATATCATCAAGATGTACGGCGAGGGGCCTCAGAATCGACAACTGTTGTTGGCTCGTCGACTCGTCGAACGAGGAGTCCGGTTTGTGCAGACGTGGCATGGAGGTGGACAGCCGTGGGACAGTCACGGCAACATTGCCGGCGCTCACCGCACTGTCGCCAATCAATGTGATCAGGGATTGGCGGCGTTAATTACCGACCTCAAACAGCGAGGATTGTTTGAGGAGACGTTGATTCTCTGCACGGGGGAATTCGGAAGAACACCGAGTGTCGAGCTGGGACAAAATGGTGGCGGTGCGTCGCAAGGCCGTGATCATAATCACTGGGGATTTTCATTGTGGTTGGCCGGTGGTGGCATCAAAGGTGGGACCGTTTACGGTGCGACTGATGAATTCGGATTCAAAGCGGTCGAAAACCCGACTTCGATTCATGACCTGCATGCAACAATGCTACATCTCCTTGGGTATGATCACGAACAATTGACCTATCGCTACGCGGGCCGGGATTTTCGGCTGACCGACGTACATGGTCACGTTGTTAAAGAGATATTGGCGTGAAACAATCAGGTCACTCTTTTACTACCAATCTACTGAATGATTTTATGATCAGGGAAGCGACTCACATGATGCTACGATCTCAAATAGCCTTGCTGGCTCTGCTGCTATTCGGCAATGTTTCAAATGGACAGGCAGAAGAGAAAGGACAGCCCTGGACCGCTCGGGCCGATGTCATCGAGAAATTTGAGGCTCGTAGAGGAGACTTCAATTACCAGGAATCAAAGATTCCCGAGTATCAGTTGCCTGATCCTCTTATCTCGGCAGAAGGTTATCGCACAACCTGCAACATCGACTGGATGGAGTCGCAGCGTCCCAATTTGCTGCAACTGTTCCGCGATAACGTGTATGGCAATCGTCCCGAGATCGAGCACAAGGTGAGCTACGAAGTTCTCGAAGAGAAGTCAGGATTATTCGACGGGAAGGCGATCGGTCGCAGCATGAAAGCGACAGTCACCATCGGCGACCGAAATTATTCGTATCCGTTTACCTTATTCATACCCTCTGGGAAGAAGCAAGCTGTCCCGGCTGTCATTCACATTAACAACCGCTATTTTCTCACGATGGACAAAGTGATCGAGGAGCATGATCCGTTCTGGCCGGTGCGGACACTCATCGAACGTGGATACGCGACGGCTTCGTTCCATACCTCTGATGTCTGTCCCGATAAGAAGGATGGATACGATCAGGGAATTCGCGCCTTCTTCGCCGATGGCAAGCCTCCGGAAGACAAAGCCTGGCGATCTTTGTCCGCGTGGGGATGGGGAGCGAGTCGCATTCTCGATCACTTGGAGACACTTCCGACAATTGATGCAAAACGTGTTGGGCTGGTCGGGCATTCTCGGGGCGGGAAGACTTCGTTGTGGGCGGCTGCAGAAGACACTCGATTTGCCATCGCTTACAGTAACAACTCGGGATGTGGTGGTGCCGCGTTAACTCGCAGGTCTTATGGAGAAACTGTCGGTCGCATCACGAGTAGCTTTCCACATTGGTTTTGTCCGCCTTTTGCCGAGTATGCGGGTCGCGAAAATGAATTGCCGGTGGACCAACATCAGTTGATCGGCTTGATCGCTCCACGGGGAGTGTACGTGACGAGTGCCGATGAGGATCTGTGGGCCGATCCGCGCGGCGAATATCTCTCGCTGAAAGAATCGGCTCCCGTGTTTCGATTGCTGGGGAAGACATCGATCACTAACCCTGAGATGCCCGCATTGAACACTCCACGTCACGTCGGTCAAACGGGCTATCATATCCGAACCGGCGGTCATGGGTTGGAACAACAGGACTGGGACTGGTTTCTGGATTTCGCGGATGGTCAGTTCAAAAAGTAGCTCTTCAACTTTCAAGAGTGATCAAGGCACTCTTTGCGACATAAGTTCCTCCTGTCGATTGAGAAAATCTTCCCAGTCGGCCAAGGAGACATACTCTTTGGAACCAGAAACTTTCCAAACGACAAAGCCATCACGGATGTCCCCATTATGACCGAGTGGCTCTTTGCACCAAAAGAGAGCCAGTTCGGGATTGTCTTTGTTCGTGAGGCCTTCGACGTAATTCCAGCCGCAAGTTTCAGGAGTGAGTGTTCCACCACTTACCAAGACCGTTTCCGTTTGTTCAGGAGGCGCTATCTTACCGGAGAGAAGATAAGCATTGGCGTCGCGGGGGTAGAGTAAGCCCAGAGAAGCCTCTGGGGATGAACCTCCATGAGGGAATTTTCCTCCATGTCGATCTGCATAATCTCTAAGAGCAAATGAAAGCTGCGTCTCGCAGCAATGGCTCCATCCATAGGGATAATTTTGGTGATACCGATAACGTGCGAAGCCAAAAATTGCTGTAAGAATGCAAACAGGGATGAGATACTTCTTTCGCAGGATTTTGTTCATTGGCAGGAATCCCTCAATTCTTCTGTAAAATTGAATACCTGATTTGATGGTAATGCAGTCAGATCTCCAGAGAAAACAAATTTCGAGACTGGATTGCGAGAGATCTCGCCCCCTTGACCTGTGAGTGGACAGACGCCATAATTCTGCATCAGGATTTCTTATTCTGAATACTGAGACTATAACCATTCAGTTATACACAATATGCACCTGCGAAACGTCAAAATCTTTTGCGATGTCGCTGCCTGCCGTTCCTTTTCCAAGGCGGCGGAACAGCATCAGATCTCGCAACCGGCAGCGTCGCAGGCTGTGCATGCGCTGGAAGAAAAGCTCAATTGTCAATTGATTGACCGCTCGCAACGTCCTTTGGGACTGACGGAAGCCGGGAAATTTTATCTGGAAGGAGTGCGGGGAATTCTGTCCTCACTGGAGAAGCTCGAACAGAATGTTCAGGAAATCGAGAATCGTGTCACGGGAACTCTGCGGATCTCGGCGATCTACTCGATAGGCTTGCTCCGCATGGATCGCTTTCTCAAAGCGTTTGAAGAACTCTATCCCCATGCTATGATTGAAGTTGAGTACGCTCACCCCGATGTCGTGTATCAACATGTTCGGGAAGAAACCGCCGAACTCGGCTTGGTCTCATTCCCCAAAGATTCAGGGGAATTCCAGTCAGAGCCTTGGCAAGAACAATCGATTCAGCTTGTCGTTTCCGCCGGACATCCTCTCAGCGAACGCCATCAGGTCGACCTTCATGAATTAGAAGGTGAATCGTGGATTGCCTTTACGAGCGAACTGCCAATTCGGAAAAAACTGGATCGGTGGCTGAAAAAATCGGGTGTAGGACTGAAGATCCGGCACGAATTTGATAACATTGAAAATATCAAACGGGATGTGGAAATTGGTAGCGGGATTGCCTTTCTGCCGCTGGAAACAGTGGAGCGGGAAGTGGAACTCGGGCTACTCCACGCCATCCCGCTTACGGATGTCGATTGGACGAGACCATTGGGAATCGTCTCGAAACGCAGGCGGCGTTTTTCGCCAGCCGCTCGAAAGTTTATCGAGCTGTTGAAATCGGACGGGAAGCCGATGGAATACGCAGAGGCAACACCCGTCAAAAAGGTGGAGGCCACCGAGCACGCCTGAGACTCGCGGAGATGCTAACTTCGCGGTTGCTTCTTCCAGAAATGGAACACAGAGAGACATTGCGAGGCCCCCCTCCCCGCTCAACAGAAAACCAAGATCACAAAACCAGAGACGATAAACACACAATTACCAGCGTATTGAAATACATAGAGACAGAACATGACGACTTCGAATCCAGAAAATCAGCTCGTTCCACAAACCGAACCTCGCGTGCAGTTGGGGCGTCCCGGAAAAACCGGTTTGTACGACCCGGCCAATGAACACGAAAACTGCGGCATCGGATTTGTCGCCAATATCAAGGGCGAGCCCTCGCATCAGATCATCATGGATGCCGAGCGTGTCTTGCGCCACATGGATCATCGCGGCGGTTGCGGTTGCGATGCCAACACCGGAGACGGTGCGGGGATGTTGACCGGTTTACCGTACAAGTTCTTGCGCAAGGTCGCCAAGCGGGATCTCGGTATTGAGTTGCCTGAAGACGGCAAGTACGGCGTCGGAAATATCTTTCTG